>ERZ1673752.141-NODE-141-length-132674-cov-25.406503_pt1 | contig 132674 bp, 100 predicted proteins | sample MGYA00580195_ERZ1673752 | MGnify/ENA primary metagenome ERZ1673752 (study PRJEB41218, sample SAMN15661744) | gut metagenome | host: Homo sapiens | place: Canada: London | collected 2015-08-20/2019-03-30 | study: EMG produced TPA metagenomics assembly of... | reverse complement strand
ATGACACGGAAAGCGGCTGGGTGCATCTATCCGTTTCATACGATCCGCTGGGCATCACGGTAACATACTGCGGATACGTCATGCTGCTACTGAGCATCATTGCATTCCTTGCAGATCCACGTGGTGGATTCCGGAGGACGATTAGACAGGTTATGAAGAAGGAGAGCGTCAAGGCAAAGGCGTTAGTGCTGGCTTTGCTGCTACTTGTACCCATGAAGATGCTGTCCTCCAGTAATATTCCACTTCCCAAGACATTACCAACAGCATTGGCTGAACGCTTTGGCGACCTCTATGTTTACCACTGTGGGCGCATCTGCCCCATGCAGACAATGGCAAGAGATCTGACCATTAAACTGTATGGCAGTGACAGCTACCGAGGATACACCGCCGAACAGGTACTCGTGGGGTGGCTATTATACCCCACAGACTGGGTGGAACAGCCCATGATTAAGATAAGTGGAGGAAGTGTACGAAAGGCATTGAACGCAAATGGAAGGTATGTTTCATGGATGGACTACACCAGTGACACACAAGGCTTCAAACTTTCATCTCTGATAGAGCAGATGAACAAAGGCTCGCTCAGCAATAGCGAAGCACGGGATGTTGCGGCAGCGTACGAAAAATATAATATCATTGCGTCACTCATGTCAGGACAAGCCGTAAGAATGTTCCCTGTGAAAGAGGCAGGTAGTCTAAGGTGGATGGCACAAGGCGACCAACTTCCAGAAGGACTTGGACAAGATGAGTGGCTCTTCATCAAGCGCTCCACTGACTATGTGATGGAGCTTGCACTTGCAAAAGACAACACAGGAGTGGAAAAAGTCCTCCAAAAAATACGCGAGTATCAACAGAAAAAAGCAGGAACAGTATTGCCTTCCGACAGCAGGTTCAAGGCAGAAAAGATATATAACTCACTCCAGTTCTCCTTTCCCATGGCAATATTGCTCATCGTGGCAGGCATACTGTTCTACATCATGACCGCAAGAAATCTGTTACGCAATAAGCCACAACAACGTTCTCTCAAGCTATGCGGCTCTTTGTTGCTTGCTCTGTCCGCCTGTTTCCTACTTGTGGTGATTGCGCTGAGAGGATATGTGGGAGGACACATGCCCTTGTCAAATGGCTTCGAGACCATGCAATTCATGGCGCTTTGCATGCTTGTCATTGCATTGCCACTTGGCAAACGCATACCGTTCTTTCTCCCATTCGGACTCATGGCAGCTGGTCTTGCCCTCATGGTGTCCATGCTTGGCGAGCGTAATCCTCAAATCACAACGTTGATGCCCGTGCTTGCTTCACCACTGCTCAGTATACACGTCATTTTGGTCATGCTCTCCTATTCCCTCTTTGCATTCTTGTTCTTCAATGGTGTCACGGCACTCATCATGAACCGAATGGGAAGTAGCACTGCTATCCTCAACCGATTGACCGATATAAGTCGCATCATGTTGTATCCAGCCGTCTTCTTGCTGGCTGTAGGAATATTCACTGGTGCCGTGTGGGCGAATGTTTCATGGGGGCGATACTGGGGATGGGACCCCAAAGAAACATGGGCATTGATTACGATGCTGGTTTATTCCTTGACGTTCCACGAACAGTCATTGCCAGCGTTTCGCCGTCCAATATTCTTGCATGTCTATATCGTATTGGCTTTCTTGACGGTGCTGATGACTTATTTTGGTGTGAATTACGTGCTGGGTGGTATGCACAGCTATGCTTAACAAAGACAACCGCCTTCCTACATCCGCTTATGAGGATAAGGCGAGGTATCGCTTATTTTAGAATGCCTTTAGTGAGATAAAATAAAGGGTCTGAAATAAGCGATTGTTATATTGCACTGTGTATGGCAAAGCAGGAAGTCTCACCCGACTCTGTTGATGTACATTTTGTAAAATGGCACCTTCGTTTAAGCGGGATTTTATATAATGCAAGCCACCAATAACGCTGTGTTTGTAACATGAATGGAACGTTGCAAGGGAAACGAATTAATGCTGAATTTTCTTTACAAAACACCTCTCATAATTCGCATAAAAACAACCAACAGCAAAGTTGGTCGCAAATACGCGAATTATGAGCGAGGTTTGTAATTTGTTGTGATTGAATTCATTACGTTTATGATGTCGCTTTTCTTGCCTGTTTTTACCATCTTTTGGCGATTAAAGCATTGAGATAAGCCTGCAATTTGCATGCTTTAATGCGGTTGAAGCATGTGAATAATGCCTCTAATGCATGTTTCCAAGACCGTTAATTCAATATTTTAACGTGAAGAGACGTCGATTTTGTTAAAATCAAGGCATTTTTGTTGAGCGTTTGCCTATTAAATTTTTCTATTTTGAAGATTTTAGATGGCCGTTTTTTGGTAAAATAACAGGACAAAAACCTCGGGCGGCTTCGCCAAAAATCAACTGTTTCTGATATAGGATTTACGCAGCCACAGAAATGAAGAGAGGCGACCATGACAGCACAAACAAAACGGTCAGAAGACAGGATTTACATAAAATTTCATAAATGTTGAATCGATATTGAACCAATGAGCTATTATAAATGTTCAATTGATTGATTCCAAATACATCAAAAATGTGATGATAGTAGTCGGTACGAGAATCGAACTCGTATGCCAAGATTGAGAATCTTGTATCCTAACCGTTAGATGAACCGACCGATTAATGATAGAGCGGAAGCGGGGGGATTCGAACCCCCGGTACGGTAACCCGCACGTCAGTTTAGCAAACTGGTGGTTTCAGCCACTCACCCACACTTCCTTTAGTGCTGCCTCGTCATGAACTAATGTTCACAAATGCGGTTGCAAAGGTAACGCTTTATTTCATATTCTAAAAGACAAGGCCTTCAAAAAGCATACATTTTAATTTTTATTAACAAGCATCTTTTAATGCATATTTTCGTCAATGAAAGAAAGTGGCAGAAGGTCTTTGATGCTATCTATACTATAAATTTTGTTTGTACCATAAAGAAGTATTCTCACTGGCTGGCGATACCTGTCTTCAATCTCCAAGATTACCTGTCGACAAGCGCCACAAGGTGTAATGGGTTCGGCAAGTAACCCCTTGTCATTCTTTGCCGCAATGGCGAGTGTAAGTATTGGTTCTTTAGGGAAATTTGCCTGTGCGGCAAACACTGCTGTGCGCTCTGCACACAGTCCGGAGGGGAAAGCCGCATTCTCTTGGTTGGCACCTATAACTATTTTCCCATTCGCCAATCTCACCGCTGCACCAACATAGAAATGACTATAATTGGCATAGGCATGATTTGTTGCATCAATTGAGGCACGTATCAATTCCTGATCTTCGACGGACAACTCCTCTAATTGCCATTCATGAATGGTGATATCCAAATTTATTTTCTTCATCGTTGTTTGGGTTTGATATATTCAAAAGCACCGATGTCGGGATTTTTTCCTCTTTCCGAGCCCTTACGGTCTTTTAGCGGACTCCCTACTTGCGTTGCTTTATCTATTGCCAAAGAGGTTTCTCTCAGTTCAAAATTATATTTTAAGCTATCTGTATCAACGGTCTTAAAGTTTTTAGCGCCTGCCAAAAGTGTATCGTTCACATTCTCGAAAATCACATTGGTGAAATGAAGACTGTCTTCTGGTGTTTTTATCGAAGCTCGCAGCAAGCAGGATTCAAAATGAAAATTCAAGGGAAAGGCACTATCAGCGGTGGGTTTCAATACCTCATTGTTAGCATAGCCCGTTATTAGCGTGTTCGTGCATTTGAACAAAGAGACAGGAAAGTGTTTCGTATCAATGTGCAAAGCAACGCCTCGTTTGGCGTCAAAGGGATAAAATTGAGCTAATGTACAAGCCGTCAGCTCTGCTTCTCCCCCATCGAGATAGACACAATCGCTGAGCGTATTAGAGAAAAGTGTATTGACGGCAGTCCATTTCGCATGTCGGCTATTAACGCCATAGCCTTGACAGTTATGAATCGTGGAGGCTGCAATTGACAACGTTTCACGAGCAATATCCGTAGAATCTATGGTGATACCATTGAACGCACCATGAATATCCACATACTTCAGTTGGTTATCGAACGAGGAAGAAAAGTAATGTATCCCTTGCCATTGACCGCTTAAACGGTCATAAGGCAGGTAATCAAACATCGCAGCCAAACGACTTCCTCGAAGAACAACATTGTGCGCAGCTGTCCCTTCGACAATTAACCTTCCGTAAATATCAATGCCAGCATTGTGATTAAAATACAAGGATGTACCTTCTTGAATGGTGAGCGTTGCAGTACTATCGACTGTGATGCCATTCTTTACAAGAATAGGACGTTCAGACGCAATGATCGTGTCACGTGATATATGGAGCTGGTTCAACTGAATTGCATCCCATGAATAGACGCTTAAATGAACTTTTTGTACCTTTCCACTTTCCAAAGTAAACAGCAAAGCATCCTCCACTCGCTTGGCATCTTGCTGATGATTAACGGGTGGGGTCACTTCCACATAAACACGAATGCTATCCCCATTGCGAACTTCAATATCAGACGTTTGATATCCCATCTCCTTTCCTAAGTAAATGCCATCGACATTCACACGAAAACCCGTTTGATTGCCACGGTCGAGACGAACATTTGAACATTTGATACCCGCCCCAGAACGATTATATATCCAAAAAGATTTGGCAGATGAAGGCACATTCGAGAAGACTGTATCCAACTGAATACTATCGTTTTCAAAAGATAATGTAAATTCTGACGACGAAGAAAAATAATCTTCATCGTTACAAGCCGTAAAGCCAATGATAACTAACAGCAGCAATAAGCCGCAATATCGAATATTCATTACTAATGAAACGTAAAAACAGCCTGATTATTTTAACCTTAAGTATTTTCTTTCTGGTCAATCATCTTTCCAAACAATCTAAACACCATGCACATAAAAATATCGCTTATCCAAACATAGAGCGAAACTTTGGATAATCTAATCCTTTGAAATGAGGAATGACGATGTCGCACAGAGAGGAAATTTCAGATGCAGGAAGTGTGGTCGAAAGTCCACAAACCGTCATGTCTGCAGCCTTAGCAGCTTTCAATCCGTTGATGCTATCTTCAAAAACGACACATTCAGAGACAGGAACTTGGAAGTTGGCGGCAGCTTGGAGATAGCAATCTGGTTCGGGTTTGCTTTTAAGAAAGTCTTCACTCGTTAGAATTTTATCGAACAATCGTCCAAACTCGGGATGATTTCGATACACGTTTTTCATCTTCGCTAAATTACTGCTTGTGACAACAGCCGTATTGATTTGGTGCTGACGCAAATCCTCAATAAATTCTTTTACCCCTAAGATATAATGATATTGCATTTCTCGCTCATATTCATTGATACGATTGGTTATCGTACGTTGAACCGCATCGTTATTTCTAAAATACATTTCGAAAATCTGAACCAAGGTTTGACCCTTGATGCGATGTGCAAAATGCTCTAATTCGGGGCAATATTCCTCTCCTATTTGGTTCCATAGAATTGTATATTGAGGTTCTGTATCCAGAATAACGCCATCTAAATCAAAAAGTGCGGTTGTGTACATTTTTACCTTATTTAATAAGTTGATATGCCAAAGGTACAAAAAATATTCGTATTTTTGCACAAGTTATTTATTGGTTATTATAACTCTCGGTAGTAATGGCATGCCTTTTCAGGAAAGAATGAATAAGACAGAATCATCAAATAATAACAAGTCAAGTTACCACATATCACCCATCACTGATGCAAATTATAAGCAATTATTTCTCTTCGCTAACAGAGACGCAAACCAAACAACTTAGCATGCTCCAAGATTTATATAATGACTGGAATGCAAAGATTAACGTGATATCCCGAAAAGATATTCAACAGCTATACGAGCATCATGTGTTACATTCTTTAGCCATCGCAAAATTCATCAGTTTTAAGAGTGGGACAAACATCTTAGACTTTGGGGCTGGCGGAGGATTTCCAGGCATACCGCTCGCCATATTGTTTCCAGAATGTCAATTTACACTCATTGATGGAACAGGAAAGAAGGTCCGAGTGGCTCAAGAAGTTGCTACCGCGATAGGTCTCAAGAATGTTGAAACAAAACATATCAGAGGGGAAGAAGAAAAGGGGAAATATGATTTTGTGGTTAGCAGAGCGGTGATGCCCTTGCCAGAGTTGATTAAGATTGTGAGAAAGAACATCTCTAAACAACAAAAGAATGTGCTTCCCAATGGGATTATCTGCCTAAAAGGAGGTAGCTTAGCAGACGAACTCAAACCTTTCTCAAATATAGTTCAAGTAACCGAAATCTCTAATTGGTTTACAGAAGAGTGGTTTCAAACAAAACAAGTTGTGTATCTACCACTTTAATTATTTAGAGAGAAGCCCTAATTTTACAAAAGAACATCTATATGATACAAGTACACAGCCTTGCGTGTAATATGCTACAAGAGAATTGCTACATCATTCATGACGAATCAAAAGAATGCGTCATTATTGATTGTGGCGCTTTTTATGAACAAGAAAGAAGCGCAATCCAACAATATATAAGCAAAAATGAACTTCAACCCGTACAGTTAATTGGTACGCATGGACACATTGACCATCACTTTGGAAATGCTTTTCTTTACAAAGAGTATGGACTCTTGCCAACTGTTCACCAAGCAGACAAGTTTTTAATGGAGCAGTTGAACGAGCAAGCAGAATATTTTGCAGGAGTACATTTAACAGAACAAATGCCAATGCCACAAACATACTTCTCTGAAGATGACAAGATTTCGTTCGGTTCACACACATTTACCATACTTGAGACACCGGGACATTCGCCAGGAAGTGTGTTCTTTTACTGTGCAGAGGAAAACATTGCCTTTTCGGGAGATACACTTTTCCATTACTCCATTGGCAGGACAGATTTGGAAGGTGGCTCCATGTTTCAAATGATACAAAGCCTTAGAATGATTTCTCAACTACCAGACATGACCAAAATCTACCCCGGTCATGGCGCCCCGACAACGATTGGTACAGAAATTGCAGGTAATCCATACATGGATCGATAATATTTACTTAGTGATTTGTAATATTTGGAGATGAAACACTCACAACAGACAGCAGCTGATAAAATAATACTGGGAATAGACCCCGGCACAAATGTGATGGGTTATGGTGTATTAAGAATTGTCAAGGGGAAGCCCTCTATGCTTGCTATGGGTGTTATCGACATGCGAAAGACTGGTGATCCATATCTTAAATTAGGGCATATATTCGAACGTGTCACTGGCATTATTGACGAATATTTACCTGATGAAATGGCAATAGAAGCACCATTTTTTGGAAAGAATGTACAGTCGATGCTCAAATTAGGCCGAGCACAAGGGGTTGCCATTGCCGCTGCAATTCAACATGACATTCCCATTCATGAGTATGCCCCACTGAAAATCAAGATGTCTATTACAGGGCAGGGGCAAGCAAGTAAAGAACAAGTGGCAGGAATGTTACAGCGCCTTTTGAAAATAGACGCACAAGAAATGCCAAGCTTCATGGATGCGACGGACGCATTGGGGGCTGCTTATTGTCATTTTATGCAATTAGGCAAGCCAATTACCGATGTGCATTATGGAGGATGGAAAGATTTTATAAACAAAAATAAGGAAAGAATATCAGCAGGGAAATCTATCTAAACGCAAATGTGTTGAGGTTTGAACCTCTGAAAATAATGACAGACGAAAGTCTTGTATGGAAGAATTCAATTCATAAATTTACATATACAAATATTTTAAGTGATGAAAAAAATTATTATGCTTTTAGCTTTAACCTGCTTATTCACAGTAAAAGCTGCATCTCAAGAAATCTATAAAGAAGTAAATCGGATTATGCACCACGCTGAGGCGATAAAAAAAGACACCTCCAAAGACATTGAAGAAAGAAAAGTTGCAACGTTCAAGGTTGACGCTATTTTCTATCTCCTCACAAAGGCAGCACAAACTGACGGTTTCACAGAATTTGAACTTGGCAAACAAACCAATGCCATGATTGATTTTGTGAATAGTTACATCAAACGGTTGTCTAACTCTTCTAAGAAAGCGGATAAGGAAATACTTATGGCAAAATTTAGAAACGCCACGATTCAAAATCCCTTATTCAACGATCCAGATAAAGAGGTGACACATGCCTATGTAGACAACAACAAATATATCACTCAATTTTCTATTGATACGGATTGGGTGAAGGCGTACAATATGGTAAAATAATCCCCTTATTAGTATTATCAGTTGGAAGAATATTGGTAGTAATACCAATAAGTCTTACCATAAATGTCCCGCACTTTGGTTTTTCTCACTAAGGTGTTGGGATATTTTTTTGCGATAGTTTGATAGTCCTCGTAGTCAGCATCCATCACATTATTAGTATAGGTCACAATTGGTTGGGAACGAAGATGCGTATAAAGTATTAAAGCCTCTCTATAATGTTTTGGAAGATTGGCATTGATTTCGTAATACTTCGGCAACAACTTCACGAAATCATCCAATCGCTTATCCAACAGATAGGCACACAGCAAATAATCACCTATGGCAGATTTTCCTAAATGATGTTGTTCTAAGAACTCTAAATAAGGCACAACTTTCATGGATGACTTCATGGACTTCCCTAAATAATGCTGAATTTCATTGGTTGGTAGCATCAGCATTTTGACACTCTCTCCGTTTGGTAGCAACGCTTCTGAACCTCCTTGCAATGGATATTCAAATAAATCCTCACCCAACCTTTTTACTTTAGAAAGCGCATAAGCACGAAGCATCACTAAACTTGAGTCTGTGTGCAGCGAATTTTCTCCTACTTTCAGCGCATCTTCGAACCGATGTTCATGTATGGCTACTTCCATTTTGGCTCGATAATGGTAGAGTTTATCATGATTACTAAAGGTGCAGACCATACAAAACATCACCACCAAAGACAACAAGTTAATCCACATCGGACGAGACAAGACATTGTACGATGCTTGAGTTACCTTATATGAAACCTTTTGCTTTAAGTACCTTAATGCAAAGAAGCACAGAAGTAACAAAAGCGGAATTACCCACCACCAAGCCCCAAGAGCAAAATGATGATAGATTTTCTCTGTATCTATATCTGTTAAAGCTGTAAGGAGTAACAACGAAGGAAAAAAGGTAAGCGCATATCCTATCCTTGATAATCTAAAAAACCAAAAGATACTGATGTGTAAAAGGTATAAGATAACCGTAATGAGTATCGCTCCAATTGTTTTATCATAATACGTCTGTCCGTTAGATAGCACGTGCTGCGTAACCGCCAACACATCACATTGATACGAAAACAGATAAATAAAAGTAAAACAACAGAACACTACACTGCACAAAATACATGGCAGCAACGATTTTTTCTGATTTGGAATATGATAGGTAGCCAATGTCTTAATTTCTATAATGGTTTAATGCGATGCACCAAATCGGTGTCTTAGTCTTTCCTCAATACCATTGCGCAACGTGCAGGTATGTATAATTTCAACCACTCCTTTTTCTCGCTTTGATACAAGGCATCAAAAACTGTGAGGTGTTCTACGCTATCATCATTCAGTCCATTGCCGCCAAATGCTGGCGCATCTGTATTCAACACAACCCGATAAGAGCCTGGAGGAGTGAGAAATCCGTAATCAACATAGGATTGAGTGGGTGAGAAATTGAAAACAAAAACAAGATCTCCACGCATAAAACACAAGATTTGATCACCATCCTGATGCCATATTTCTTTTATTTCCTGCTGTTGATAATTCTTTTCTGATTTCAATAACCGAATCATCGCTTTATCAAAGTCGCCCAAATAATGATATCCTAAATCTAAATTATCCACCAAATTCCATTGTCGCTTCGCATATTGATAGCTCCACCCATTTCCTTCACGTGGAAAATCTATCCACTCGGGGTGTCCAAACTCATTCCCCATAAAGTTAAGATAACCACCATTTATCGTGGAAGCGGTCATCAATCGAATCATTTTATGAAGAGCTATCCCTCGATGAACTACTGCATTTTCGTCACCTTTCTTGAAATGCCAGTACATATCAGCATCTATCAGGCGGAAAATAATTGTCTTGTCTCCCACCAATGCCTGGTCGTGACTTTCACAATAGGAAATCGTTTTCTCGTCTGCCCTACGATTTGTCACTTCCCAGAAAATAGAACTGGGCTTCCAATCTTCGTCTTTCAGCTCTTTGATTGTCTTGATCCAAAAGTCTGGAATATTCATTGCCATGCGGTAGTCAAATCCATAACCACCACTCGAAACGGGAGCTGCTAAACCTGGCATGCCACTTACCTCTTCAGCTATGGTGATAGCATGGGGGCGAACTTGATGTATCAAAAGATTCGCAAGTGTAAGATAGCAAATGGCATTGCCGTCTTGATGTCCGTTAAAATAATCTCCGTAGTTGGTAAAAGCTTCCCCAAGCCCATGACTATAGTAAATCATAGAGGTGACACCATCAAAGCGAAATCCATCAAAATGGAACTCTTCCAGCCAGTATTTACAATTTGATAATAAGAAATGGATGACTTCATCCCTGCCATAGTCAAAGCATAAGCTGTCCCATGCTGGATGTTCACGCCGACTGCCTGAAAGGAAATACTGGTTTGGGTCACCTGCCAAATTTCCCAAACCCTCCAACTCATTTTTGACAGCATGACTATGCACAATATCCATAATCACAGCAATGCCGTGCTGATGGGCTGTGTCAATAAGGTCTTTGAGTTCTTCTGGCGTGCCAAATCTTGAAGATGGAGCAAAAAAAGAACTGACGTGATAACCAAAAGAGCCGTAATAAGGATGCTCCTGTATCGCCATAATCTGTATACAGTTATATCCATCCGCCACAATACGAGGCAATACATTCTCCTTAAATTCTGTGTACGTCCCCACTTTTTCAGCATCTTGTGCCATTCCTATGTGGCACTCATAGATGAACAGTGGTCCGCTGACAGCTTTATATCCTTTGTCTTTCCATTCATAGTCCGTCTCTGGGCTCCATACTTGTGCCGAGAAAATAGAGGTCTTTGAGTCCTGTACTACCCGAGTTGCCCACGCCGGAATGCGCTCTCCCTTTCCTCCATTCCAGTAAACGTGCATCTTATAAAGCTGACCATGCTGTATGGCATCCAACGGCAATTGGAGTTCCCAGTTCCCAGTACCTTCTATACGACGCGCTTGATAAGTACTCAACTCTTGCCAGTCATTAAAATCGCCCACCAAATAAAGTGCTGTAGCATTGGGAGCCCACTCTCTGAAAACCCATCCATCTTGTGTGCGATGCAATCCAAAATAGAGATAACCAGACGCAAAGTCGCTCAGTGTACTTTTTCCTTGTCGCGTGAGCCTTTTTTCGGTAGCCAATGCAAACTCATATCTTCCACTGATTGCCGTTTCATATGGTTCCAAGTAGGGGTCGTTTTTGATTAACTCCAATGGCTTCATCTGATATCCATGTAATGCAGATTGCTCCAAAACTCTCTTTTTTTGACTCGTTTCTTTTTTCATCGTTAATCAAATTCTTATTTTAAGGTAATACGACAATTCATTTTATCAATTTACATAGCGACGTCCATGCTCATAGCGTCCCTGCGTAATAACTTTTCCATTGCGATCTTTTTCTACAAACTTTCCATCTCTTCGGTCGTCAACGTAAGAACCTTCAAATCGTTTGCCGTCTTTGGTTTCTTCAATTGCAGGTCCATTACGTTTCCCGTTTTTGTACATCCCTTTGTATTTACTACCATCGGCATAGTGGATAATCACTTCTCCGTCCACCTTTCCTTTCTTAAAGTTACCTTCAAAGACATCGCCATTTTTCTTCGTCAGTTTTCCTTTACCATTTTGCTGGTCGTTCTTCCAGTAGCCTGTATATCTATCACCGTTTTTCCATGTCATTGTTCCCAAGCCATCTCGTTCTCCCGACTTAAACGTCCCTGTGTATTTATCGCCATTGGCAAGTCTGAAGATTCCCTCTCCCGTTCGTTCTCCTTGCACATATTGCCCTTCATACAAGTCGCCATTTTGAAATTTATAGATGCCTTTTCCGTCTTGAATGTCTCCTTTCCAGTCGCCCGAATATACATCACCATCTGCATACTTGTAGACACCTTTGCCTTCTCGAACGTTGTTCATCCATTGACCATCGTACGAAGAACCGTCCCCCCAATAAAAGACTCCTTTGCCATTTTTCTCATCATTCTGCCACTGTCCTTTATAATAAGCACCAGTGGAAAAGACATAGGTTCCCTTTCCCTGTCTCTTATCCTGATACCAAGAACCTTCATACTTGTCTCCATTATAATAGTACATGATGCCATGTCCCTGTTGATAATCTCGGAACCATAGCCCTACATATTTATTATTGTTGGCAAAATAATAAGTACCACGACCATGCTGTTGGTTTTGGAACCACTGTCCTTCATACTTCTCACCATCTGCAAAAGTGTATATGCCATAACCTTGGCGTTTTCCTTTCACAAATTCACCTTCATACGTATTTCCATTTTGATACTTTACGCTACCTTTTCCCTGAGGTTTTCCCGCAGACATTTCTCCTTTATATTGTCCCGTAATTCGGTTCGCGCCCTGTCCTTCTGAGATTGTACAAGAGCCTAAAGTTAATTTTTGGGCAAAAACTTGAAATGGTAATATGAATAAAATAAGAGATAATAGTCCTTTTTTCACTTTCAAATATAATTTAGTAAGATTTTCAAAAGTACTTATTTTTGACGAAACTGCAAAGACTATTAGTAAAATTTAGTAACTTTGTACTTTCAAAACTAAGACATCATGAAATTCTTTGGCATCATTCCAGCACGATATTCATCTACTCGTTTTCCCGGTAAACCACTGGCTTTGCTCAACCACAAACCCGTCATCCAACATGTGTACGAACAAGTTTCCGCTGTGTTGCATGAAACCTACGTTGCCACAGACGATCAGCGCATTTACGACACGGTCTTATCTTTTGGCGGAAAAGCGGTTATGACCAGTAAAAATCACCAAAGCGGAACCGACAGAATACAAGAGGCGGTAGAGATATTACAACCTACCTGTGATGTCATCCTAAATATACAGGGTGACGAACCCTTTATACAAAAAGAACAAATCGCTTCACTATGTCAATGTTTTGACGATGCTAATACACAGATTGCAACGTTGGGTAAACCGTTTGAAAATCAAAAAGCCGTTGAAAACCCCAACTCTCCGAAGATTGTGCTTAACAATCAGGGATATGCCATGTATTTTTCACGTTCGGTCATTCCTTTTATTCGCAATAAAAACAACGAACAGTGGTTCGTGCAATTTCCATTTCTAAAACACTTGGGCGTTTACGCTTATCGCAAAGAGGTATTGAAGCAAATCACTCAACTTCCACAATCATCTTTAGAATTGGCAGAAAGTTTAGAACAATTACGTTGGTTGCAGAATGGTTATCGCATCAAGGTGGCAATCACGAATATAGACACCATTGGCATCGACACACCAGAAGACCTGCAAAGAGCAGAGCGTTTCCTTGCAAACAAACAAGACTAAAGTTAGCCAACCTTCATATCATAGCTTTTTATTGCCAAGATATGTGAGCAAGTGGATAGGTTGTTCATTCTTCAGTTATCTGTTCATGAACAATCATTTTTTGCTCTCCTCCATGCAACTTCCTTTTAGCCAGTTCATTTAACGTCGTCGCTGTTGTCAATTCGGCGGATGACACGCTGGCGATGAGGCTTCACCACCAATGGCACATTTTCGATCAATACGTTACTTGTATCAAGCCCTAACGCATGTGTCATGCTTAGTTTTATGTGCGAAATGAGCGAATATAATCCCATGACAATGCGCTCTTTCTGAGAGAAGTGATTGAGAGCTGCATAAATTCGATTAATGATGACAAAGGTAAAATTGGCAGGAATGTGATGCTTCCTGAGCGATGGATAGCTGCTGTCGATTGTAAACTCTTTGCGAGCCACTAACTCCTCTATAATTTGCCGAAAATAAAGATTCACCAAGGGTTGTATGCGAAATCCTAAATTCAAATTGATGCGATAGAGCGTATCAGGGATAAGAGTGGTAAACTCATATTCAAGCGTTGAAGGCTCATCTTGATAATTGATGTGCAATAATATATAGTGGTCGGCTCGAACGGGGTGCTTGTGGATGATAGAATATAGAATTTTTTGTTCTATTTCGTAGGTTCCAGAAAGCTTGCTAAGATAGACTATATTTGTATTAGACTTAGCAATAGTGGTATCTTTCTTAATATCAGAAATAACGTCATACCAATCTCTTACATCACGTACGTTGACCTGCTGCCCCCGAATAAGGCGCGCATTGTACCATACATACATCACAGAGAACATGACACCAGCCATGAGCATCGTTACCCATCCGCCATGAACAAACTTGAACATGTTGGCAATAAAGAAAATCCCTTCAATTCCTACAAAAAAGATGACAAAGGGCAGAATCAACAAGGGTGACACCCTACGCATATGCAAATAGGCAAAAAGCAGGAAGGTGGTCATGAGCATCGTTATAGTAATGGCTAAGCCGTAGGCAGCCTCCATATTTCCTGAGTTTTGGAAAAACAGAATGACAAGAACGCAAAGCACATAGAGAGCCATATTTACAAAAGGTACATACAGTTGACCTTTAACGTCGGTAGTATATTTTATCTTCTGTCTGGGCCAAAACTTCAAATTCATTGCCTCACTGAAAATAGTGAACGAACCACTAATAAGCGCTTGACTGGCAATGACGGCTGCAATTGTCGCCATGATAATGCCAAAAAACAGAAAACTGTGGGGCATGATTGCGAAGAAAGGGTTGATACCAGGAACAAGACTGTCTGCATGACTGATAATCCACGCTCCTTGTCCTAAGTAGTTGAGGATGAGCATCAATTTAACAAACGCCCAACTCACACGTATGTTTTGTGCGCCACAATGACCAAGGTCGGAATAAAGAGCCTCAGCACCCGTAGTACACAGGAAAACAGCGCCAAGAATGAGGAACCACTTGGGGTCGTGCACTAATAGCTCTATCGCATAATATGGATTGAATGCCTTGAGTATAGGCAGGAAATCAGCGATGTGACCAAGGCCTAACACCCCCATCATGGCAAACCATACGAACATGAGGGGTCCAAAAAACCGACCAATAGCATTTGTACCAAACTGTTGAATGGCAAACAACACCGTAATGATGCAAAGACAAATGGGTACAGTAGGCGTACTGGGTTCGTAAACCTTCAATCCCTCAATGGCAGACAGCACCGTAATCGATGGTGTAATAACGCCATCAGCAACCAACGTACTCGCCCCAATGATAGCCAACAGGTAAAGCCATTTTGGACTATGTCGCTTGATAAGCGCATACAAAGCCAAGATACCTCCTTCGCCTTTGTTATCGGCACGGAGCGCAATAAGCACATATTTAACCGTAGTTTGCAGCGTCAACGTCCAAATAATACAAGATACAGCACCTATGATATATTGGGCATTGATTACACTACCAGCCGTAACAATCGCCTTCATGACATACAGTGGCGAAGTACCAATGTCGCCAAAAACAATACCTAACGTTACGACAACACCTATGAAACTCAAACCACCATGCGTCACACGCTTGTCATCAGGAGAAAGTACCATATAGAATACAAGTTAGTTCTACTTCAAAATTTGGCTGCAAATATACTAAAAAAACAGAACCAACAATTTTTTGTCATTTTAATTTTCACGATTTTCACACCTATTACGAAAAGATAGATAGACTGCTGCGCATACAATTGAGCAGGTTCGAAATCAGAGGAGATTCAACCCGTTTCATGAACCCTGTTAAAACGTATGGTTAAGCGCCTTGTAGCAATGGGACAACAAAGCCCGCACTCTGCCGCTCACGGCTCTTTCTCTGAATGATATTTGTTGGACGAAAAACGTCTTAAAAACAGCATTAGTACAATTGATATCACGCTGCATGGAAGGAAAATAAATGCTGAATTTTCTTTACAAAGTGCCTCTCATAACTCGCGTGTAGACAACCAACGTCAAAGTTGGTCGCAAATACGCGAGTTATGAGAAAGTTTTATAACCTCTTGTTATTAAACTTGTTACTTTTAACTCTGCTCTTTTTCTTCCTGTTTTTATCCTTTTTTGGCGATTGAAGCATTGAGATAAGCCTACAATTTGCATGCTTTAATGCTGTTATAGTATGTGAATAAGACCTCTAAAGAGTGTTTCCAAGCCCGTTAAATCAATGCTCCAGCTTGAAAAGACATCAGTTTTGATAAAATCAGCCCATTTTTGCATATCGCTTGCCTATTAATTTTTTCTATTTTGAAGATTTTAGATGGTCGTTTTTTGGTAAAATTACAGGACAAAAACTTCTAATCTTCTTCACGGTTCTTTCATTGAAGATTTACCTTTGTTAAACAATAAATGGAACAAATAAAACATAGACGTATAACCAAGGACATTGTACAGTCGTTAATGCTACGAGCAAAGGCAGGGGGAAATTTCAGCAGAATGATAGCCATTAACATTGTACATCAAATAGGTTTACAAGCAACAATGGGGCGAAACCCTAATAGGCGGAAAGCCCAAGACATTGTGCAGCAGCTACGGTTACCAGCAAAAACGAGGTGAAACCCTAATCGTCAATAGTCCTCGAAACGGAGTGGCAACTGGGACTATAAGCAAGGACGGGGCGAAGCCCCAATAGGAATATAGCCCAGGGCAAACGCCCTGGGTGAGCGTTCATTAACTAATTGGCGCGCTGTAAGCGCAACTGGAGTCAATGGAGCATCCTTTCTCAATCATTCCTTTTGCTCTTTCAGAGCGCAAGATAGAGGCACAACTGTACCCAGGGTGTTACCCTGGGCTAAATTCTTATTGGGCTTTCAGCCCGTCTTTGCAGTATGCAAATCCTACATTAAAATTATAATGAGTAATACCTCACTGCTTTGCCACGGCTCTACCATTGAAGAATCCTTGTTATGACAACTCATACAAATGGACAAATGAAGAAAACAAACTAATGAACGCTTGCGTTTGCAGAATAAAGCAAATCTGCTAACACACGTTAGAGAAATACAGGTCACTGAACTACTACTGTAATGAAACGGAAGTAGAAATTTTTATCATTGCAACGGAATGGCACGGAATAACACGGACGTGCTGTGAAATCTCGTGAAAACCCGTTGCGACGAATAGTACCTACAATGAACGAAGAGAGAAGGCTGTCCCACTCTCACAAGCGCATTTGTAACCTATTTCAAATAGGTTGTGTGTCTTTGCCAAGTTCTTATCATTTGGTGAACGCTTGCGTTCATTGAGCAAAACTATTGAACTTGTTTCATTTGCCCAACTCTTTGTTGAAACAAAAGAAAAAAGATTATTTTTCAAAGCGAACAACGTTTCGTACACGGAAGAGCCATGCAAGCAAAAGGAAATAAGCAGACGATGTTTTGCGATTTTCAAAAAATTACTATACCTTTGCAAATGCTAAAAAGGTAGAGTTGATTAAACGACAAGAATCAACTTACGGGATGTAGCGCAGTTGGTAGCGCACTACGTTCGGGACGTAGGGGTCGGGCGTTCGAGTCGCCTCATCCCGACCAAAACTCAAAAAGCACTTCATACTTTTCGTACGAAGTGCTTTTTTATTGTGAATCATTCGATTTCGTTTTTAGGACAAGCCCTGAATTTCACCATTGACAACAGAAATGTTCTCAGCTGATGGAACTTTTGGTAAACCTGGCATGCGCATAATGTTTCCTGCAATCGCCACTATCATCTCTGCCCCCTTGTTAATAACGAAGTCACGAATAGTAATGTCAAAATTGGTTGGCATTCCATAGGCTTTCGCATCTTCAGAGAAAGAGTATTGTGTTTTTGCAATACATACAGGGAAGTGAGCGCACCCCAATTCCTCAATACGACTCAACATCTTCTTGGCAGCAGGCTTGAGAATAACGTCACGTGCTCCATAAAGTTGCAAAGCAATTTTGCGTACTTTATCTTCTACCGAGTCGTTATCATCATACAACATCTTCAGCGGTGTTGAAGGCTTTTGCGCAATTGTGTCCACAACTAAACGTGCCAATGCTTCTGCTCCTTTTCCTCCGTCAACGAAGGCGGTATTGATAGCACAACCTACGCCTAACTTTTGGCAATGTTCTTGAATCAACTGTAACTCCTCATCAGTGTCCGTTGGGAATCGATTGATGCAGACAACCACTGTCTGACCAAAGGATTGAAGGTTGTGAATGTGCTTGTCCATGTTTGCAAAGCCCTGCTTAATTCCTTCAATATGCGGTTCCTTGATAGACGACAAGTCAATACCACCGTGCATTTTCAACGCTTGTGCGGTAGCTACTAACACCGTCAGTTTAGGAGAAATACCAGCCTTACGACATTTGATATCAAAGAACTTCTCTGCTCCTAAATCAGCACCGAATCCTCCCTCTGTAATAGCGTACTCTCCAAAGGTCATCGCCATCTTAGTAGCCATGACACTGTTGCAACCGTGTGCGATATTGGCGAAAGGTCCACCATGGATAAAGGCAGGTGTATTCTCTGTGGTCTGAACTAAGTTTGGATGAATGGCATCGTGCAAGATAGCGGTAATGGCGCCTGCCACACCAAGGTCTTTCACTGTAAAAGGCTTTCCTTCAATGGTAAAGCCCAAAAGGATATTCTCAATTCGTCTCAACAAATCATCTTCATCCTGAGCCAAACAAAGGATTGCCATAATTTCAGATGCAGGCGTAATATCAAAGCCTGACTCAGAAACAATGCCGTCGGTACGTCCGCCCAATCCTGTGATAATATTACGCAAGTTGCGATCGTTCACATCCAGAACTCGTCTCCAAAGCACTTCTTTTAAGGCAAAACCCTCGTCACGATGCTGGTAACAATAGTTATCCAACAAGGCTGAAATCATATTATTAGCCGAAGTAATGGCATGAAAATCGCCTGTGAAGTGAAGATTTATCTTCTCCATTGGCAGCACTTGTGCATAACCTCCACCTGCAGCTCCACCTTTCATTCCAAAGCAAGGACCTAAAGAAGGTTCGCGCAAAGCAACAATGGTTTTCTTTCCAATCCTGTTCATTCCCAATGCCAGCCCGACACTGACCGTTGTTTTACCATTTCCTGTTTTAGTAGGTGTAATAGAAGTCACCAAAATAAGATTGGATTTTTTTACCTTCTCATCATCAATCAAGGTGTAAGGCACTTTTGCCATATACTTTCCATAAGGCTCTAAATCGTCCTCTGGAATATTAATTTGACGTGCGATGTCACCAATAAGGTTTAATTTTGCTTCATGAGCAATTTCTGAGTCTGTTTTCATTTTAATTGATTAGCTTAAGTTTGACATATTAGATGCTCCAAATTTACTTGAAAAAACTTCAAGGTGCAACCTTTTTACCTATTATTTGCCTTTCATACAGTTAAAAAAAAGTATGGAAGTACTGATGAGGACAAGATTTGAGACAGCTGTCATTGGTGCTACTCATCGAGACACTGATCAAGTTCTCTCGTGATTTCTTCCTTGTCAAGATTCTGCCCTATGAACACTAACTTCTGCATCCGGTCACCATATTGTTCGTCCCAATCACGCTGAAGTCCAGGATTCTGCGCCATATACTTTTGCAGTTGTTCAGCTGGCATGGTAGCATACCATTGTCCCGCATCGCGAATTTGAACCTGTTTACCTGCCTGTTCAAAAACATAGCATTTGTCTTTTTCATCATGAAAATAACAAATTCCCTTGCAACGAATAATGTTCTTAGGCCAACGACGAGCAACAAAATCATCGAACAATCCGAGATTAAACGGGGGACGTCGATAATAGACAAACGTTTCTATATGATATTCGAGTGCCTCGCCACTTTCTTCATTCTCAATTCCCTCATGTTCATCGTGGTGGTGATGATGATGGTGATGATGCTCCTGCGCCGTATGAGAAGGCTGAGTGTCACCATGATTTTCTATCTCTGCTATCCAACTGGCAGAGGTAGCCACCTTTTCAAAATCGAACATATCTGTATGAAGGATTAAATCTAAATCGATATCACCATAGTTACAGGTCAAGATTTGTGCCTTGGGTTGGATAGCACGGATAATCTTCTTCACCTTTTCCAGCTCTTCTGCGCTCACTTCTGCCGCCTTGTTCAGCACGATAAAGTTGCAAAATTCTATTTGTTCGATGACTAACCGCTCCAAATCATCGTCATCAATGTTTTGCTTCAGCAAGTCGTCTCCAACATTAAACTCATCGCGCAACCGCAAGGCATCAACCACGGTGACAATAGCATCCAGTTTCGCAATACCATTTTTAGCCAAATGAGGATACAGTTCGGGATATGCACAAATGGTTTGAGCTATCGGAGCTGGCTCACAGATGCCACTCGCCTCAATGACAATATAATCGAACTTATTCATCCGAACAATGTCATTCAGTTGTTCTATCAGGTCTACCTTCAGTGTGCAACAGATACAACCATTTTGAAGAGCCACCAAACTATCGTCTTTCTGGCCCACTACTCCACCCTGTTCAATCAGGTCGGCATCGATATTAACTTCTCCAATATCGTTGACAATAACAGCGAACTTGATACCTTTCTTATTTGATAAAATGCGATTCACCAAAGTGGTCTTACCACTTCCCAAATATCCAGTAAGCAATAAAACAGGAGTTTCTTGTATTTTCATTTCTTCTTATATTTTACATTGTTCATGCAAATGTAGACAAAATTCTTGAATTCTCACCTTATTGGAATTAAAAACGGAAATAAAACTTGCCAAAAACTTAACGCCTAAAAAAGTAAACAAATGGAACCAATGACAGTGCCAAAGGACATGAAAAACGATGGGGCAGCTATTCCGAGAAAGAAACATAAGGCGAAAGTCGTGCTATCACGTCAGGTGTGAAATCTGGAAGCATGCTTAAATCCTCCCATCGATGTATGGGACCCTTCAAACGTCTATAATCTACTATGGCTCGAGCTCTGTAATAACCCATGTAAGGATGTCGCTTGAGCTGATGTATGGATAACCGATTGATAAATAAGCGTTGGATGTGTTCTGTATCATACTTTGAAATACGGAAATAAGGCAAAGATTCTTCAGGGAAATCTTCTATTTCTAACAGTTGTTGTGTCGAATAAAATCCTCCCAATTGGGTACGGTAACGAATGATTTGACGTGCGTAATAGCTCCCAATGCCAGGCACCTTTTTTAATAAATTAGTATCTGCCGTGTTCACCGAGATATGTTCTGAAGATTTTATTTTGACGGGAAAGCGGAGCGTATCACGCCCATAGCCCACAGTTTTGTTCACCGATGCGACCGCTTCCGCAGCTGGTTGATAATCTGAACCAATATGAATATAAGGCTCGATTGTTCGATATTGCTTCTGTGTTAAGCCATAAAGACGCGCAAAATCGCTGCGCTGACGATATACGCCTCCTGCGGCTCTATACTTATATATATTCCGAACTTGCCACGGTTGAAGTCCTAAGCGTAACAAAGCTGTGCTGTCTGCCGTATTAGGATCGAAAGGGAAGAGTTCTATTTGTCGACCTTCTACACGATAATACACAGCAGGTTGCTGTCCATAGCGGTCAACATGAACATCTCGATAAGCAAATACTGTATCATGAATGGGAGTATTGGCGTCAATATTCTTTGGGTCACTAAAGACATAGAACAGTATTGTCGCTCCAATACCTAAGAGCAACAGAAATAAAAGTGCCTTGCGATCTGACTTGTTAAAATAAAAAAAATCCTTGAAAGACATCACTATTCAAGATGATTGTTAAGACATGGGCGGACTTCCACTGCAGAGATAGCACCTCAACAGCACGAACAAATAACATTCACTCCACAATTGTTTCTTATCATGAACAAAATACTGTAACTTTGCACCTTACATTGTCGATAGCAAATGAAACAACAGGTCTCCCATTTTCTGCGAACATATCCCGTGACTTTGACTTTGGTCATTGGCATTTGGATTGTATGTCTCATTCCAATTCCAGAGACACCGCTGAGCGATGTTGCCTTAATGGATAAGTGGACACACATTGCATTATACTTTGTACTCACGTCTTGCATTTACTGGGAGGACCTCAAAAGTCGACGACCGCTCACCTCTAAACGACTGTTCATTATCGCTTTTCTGACTCCTCTATTGATGGGAGGGCTCATCGAGATTGTTCAAGCAACATGCACCCATGGCAATAGAAGTGGAGATTGGTACGACTTCCTTGCCAACAGCATTGGTGTCATCTTAGCGCAACTTATTGGTATTCTTCTGGTAAGGTATTTTTCCAGTCGGAATAAGGATGATTGAGCATGTATTTGTTGTAAAACCGTGCATCGCCAGTCACCTCCATTCCAATAAAATCAGGCTTCACATAAGACTCTTGTTCATGAGTCAATTCCACTTCTGCCAACACCAAACCTTCATTGTCTCCGTAGAATTCATCCACTTCAAAGGTGTGTGCTCCGCTTTTAACCAAGTATCTACGCTTATCTATCACACCCCCTTGACATAATTTGAAGAGTTGTGAAGCCTCCTCCATGGTTATTTCTGTCTCAAATTCATAGCGAGACAAGCCCCCATTGGTAGCCTTTCCTTTAATGGTTAGGTAAGCTTTATCGTCACGAGTTCTTATTCTGACGGTCGCCCCAATGCATGGAAGGTAGCCTTGTTGGATGTGACTGCTCGAGAAAGCAAACTGCTTATAGGCGTCACCTTTCTTTACCAAGAACTTCCGCTCTATTTCTAATCCGCTCATTGTTAAACTTTCAGCGCAACAATCATCCATATAATGGCACAAACAAGCAATGCGATAGAGAGCCATTTGATGACATTCTTTGCCTGCTTCTCTTGTCTTGCTTCACGCTTTGTTCTGTTGAATTTGTTTTTTCCACTCATATTTGTATGATTTAAAAGGTTAGTTAATCTTCACTTTCCATCACGGGGAACTCCATTAAATAGGCTTTTATAAAATCATCTATCTTACCATCCATCACTCCGTCAACATCGGTTGTTTGGAAATTGGTACGATGATCTTTCACTCTTCGATCGTCAAAAACATAACTTCGGATTTGACTTCCCCATTCTATTTTCTTCTTTCCTGCTTCTATTTTTGCCTGTGCTTCGAGCCGTTTCTTCATGGCACGATCGTACAGTTGGCTCTTCAGCAGCTGCATCGCCTTGGCCCGGTTCTTCGGTTGGTCGCGCGTTTCGGTGTTCTCTATCAGGATTTCTTCCTCTTCACCTGTGTCTGGGTCATGATATTGATAGCGAAGACGCACCCCAGATTCTACCTTATTAACATTTTGTCCACCTGCTCCACTCGATCTAAACGTATCCCATGAAACACATGCGGGGTCTACAAAGACCTCTATGGTATCATCTACCAATGGAGAAACAAAGACACTGGCAAAGCTTGTCATTCGCTTTCCTTGCGCATTAAACGGTGAAACGCGCACCAAACGATGCACTCCATTCTCACTTTTCAAGAACCCATAGGCGTATTCGTTTCCCTCTATCTTCATGGTGACACTCTTAATACCTGCTTCTTCACCATCTTGGATATCACTCACCGTACACTTATAGTCATGTGCTTCAGCCCATCGCATATACATACGCATGAGCATTTGCGCCCAATCTTGGCTCTCTGTACCGCCAGCACCCGAATTTATCTTCATGACACAGTCCATGGGGTCTTCCTTCTGGCGCAACATATTCTTGAGTTCCAAGTCCTCTATGGCAGCAATGGCTTTGGCATAGTCACGTTCCAACTCTTCTTCGGTGACCATTTCATCACGATAGAATTCATACGCCAACTGTAATTCATCAGCCATCTGACGAACTTGCTCATAACCTTTCAGCCATTTCTCAATGCCTTTCACTTTGATCATTTGCTCTTGAGCACGTTGTGGGTCTTCCCAAAAGTCAGGTGCTTGCGTTCGCAGTTGTTCTTCTTCGAACTCTATCTTCTTTTGGTCAATATTCAAATAATGATGTAACGCCTGTGTGCGTTCTATCACATCCTTGAGTTGGTCACTTGTTATCATTCTTCATACATCTTATTAATGATGTCCTTGTAATTCTTATTGATAGCAGGACGTTTAATTTTCAGCGTATTTGTTAATTCGCCTCGCTCCATGGTGAAATGATGAGGAACGAGTGTTATACGCTTCACTTGTTCGTAGTGTGCTAACGATTGTTGTAACGTCAAAATACGATCGAGCATCATCTTCACGATTCGAGCATCTTCACAAATTTCCTCTCGGCTATTAAACGCAATTCCATGATCGTGCGCATACTCTTCCAATAAGCGGAACTCTGGCACAATTAATGCCGAAACAAACTTGCGCTGGTCGGCAATGATGACCGCCTGATCGATGTATTTATCTACCAACATCATAGCTTCTATCATTTGTGGAGCGACATATTTACCATTGCTGGTTTTGAAAAGGTCTTTGATTCTTTCGGTCAGATATAATTCTCCGTCCTTCAAATACCCTGCATCACCTGTGTGAAAGAAGCCATCTTCATCAAATGCGACTTCATTGATATGCTCTCGTTGATAGTATCCACTTGTAATTGTAGGGCCCTTTAATAAAATTTCGCTGTTCTCTCCTATCTTGATTTCTATTCCTTCAATGGGTCGTCCCACCGAACCAATCGTATAAGGTTTGTCCACATGATCGCAAGATACTGTTGCCAAACTCTCCGTCAGTCCGTACCCTACCTGCATACAGATGCCAATAGAGTGGGTAAACATCTCGACTTCGGGAGAGACATAGGCTCCTGCCGTCGGAAAGATGTGCGCCTTTTCCAAACCAATTTGCTTACGCACCAATGCCATGACCGTCTTATTATACATCTCATATTCTATGGACAATGCCCTCGGAGGACGTTTGCCATGACTCAAATAGTCGATATTGTATTTCTTTCCTACAGCTAACGCACGATTAAAGAGCTTTTTCTGGAGGGGATTAGAATTGTCTATCTTTTCTTTCACAGCGATATACATCTTTTCCCAAAAGCGAGGAACGGCACACATACACGTGGGATGCATCTCCCGCATCGATTCCTGAATTTCTTTAGGATAGGTGTTGATAATGATATGGGCGCCCACCGTGAGACATAAATATAGCCACCCGCGCTCAAAAATATGCGTGATGGGAAGAAAATCCATCACACGATCGGTCTCTCGAATAGGGACACATTGATAGTTGGCTATCATCGCTGCATGATATTGTCCATAGGTCAATACCACCCCTTTGCTATCACCTGTTGTCCCACTGGTGTACAGAATATTACAAATATCCTCATCATTCGCCGCTGCCCAGCGTTCTTCTACCTCTGTTTGGTGCGGAACATCCTCGCCCAACGCAATAAAATCTTCGAAATAGAGCGCAAAAGAATCTTGTTCTCCTATTTGTACACTACGGTCGAAGATAATCACTCGCTCTAAAGAAGGACATAAGGCAAAGATTCTGCGAGCTTTTTCAAATTGTTCTTGTTCGCCAACAAAGAGGATTCGTACCTGTGCGTCATGAATCATGTACTTTATCTGTTGCTCACTACAGGTGGCATAGAAGGGAATTGTGATGGCTCGTACGCCATAAGCACCAAAATCTGCATAGAGATATTGTATGCAATTTTGTGCAAACACACCAATGCTCTCCTGTGGCTTCACACCTAAATGTATCAGCGCATTTGATACTTGCATCACGCGCAAGGAGAACTGTTTCCAGGAGACTGTCTTCCATGATTTACTCCCAAAGTTACGGAAAGTCAAGGCGCCTCGTGCTCCGTATTTTTTTGCTTGTTCGTGTATCAGAACAGATAGATGACATCTTGTTTGCATAAAAGTCTGTATTTTTTTATCCTATGACAAAGGTACTATAAATTGCGAAACCTCCCAAGTATTGCTTCTCTTATTTTCCTTGCCGAGAGGGTTTCATCAAGAGATAACCAAGACATCCACCAATGATAGAGGCAGCAAAAATACCTATCTTGGCTTGCGTCAGCAATAGGTCGGTACGAAAAGCTAAGGTAGACACAAACATGGACATCGTAAAACCAATAGATGCCAAAAAGCCCAACCCAAATAAATGTCTCATCGACATGTCATGAGGGCGTTTGGCAATGTTCAGCTTATCCAACAGCCACGTAATGCCTACCACTCCAAGAGGTTTTCCCAACAGTAAGCCGAGGGCTATACCGATAGCAACATTGGTAGCAAATATCGCCGACCAGTCGATGCCCACCAAACTGATGCCAGCATTGGAAATGGCAAAGATGGGAAGGACAAGGAACGTAACGAATGGATTCAAATGGTGCTCTATCAACTGCAAAGGCGGAATGGCTATCTTGGCATCTTCCCGAATGGTGGCTAATATCTTCACCTGCTCGTTTTCCAACGTGCGATGCTCATTGGTGTTGGCGGTCATAAAGCGTAGCCCCAATTTACGCATCCTATATAGATAGGTGCTCTCGTCTATCGTAGAGTCGGCGGGGATGGTTAAAGCGGCTAACACCGCAGCAATAGTGGCATGGATTCCCGACAAGAGGAAAGCAATCCAAACACCTACGATACCCAAAAATGCGTAGAAGAAAACATTTTTGACTCCCAATTTATTCCCAATAAACATCAATAATAGGAAGCCTAAACCCAATGCTAAATTGGTAACAGAGATTTCGGAGGTGTAGAAAAGGGCTATCACTATCACCGCTCCTAAGTCATCCACAATAGCCAAGGTGGTTAAAAACACTTTAATGGAGGTGGGTACATGTTTTCCTAAAAGGAACAACACGCCTAAGGCAAAGGCGATATCCGTCGCCATAGGGACTCCCCAACCAGCATATTCGGGGGTACCCGCATTGAAGAAAAGATACACCAAAGCTGGAACCGCCATTCCACCAATAGCAGCCCCAATAGGCAGAATAATGTTGCGAGGATTGGAAAGCTCGCCTGAAATAAGCTCACGTTTAAGCTCCAGACCTACATGGAAAAAGAAAATAGACATCAAACCATCGTTAATCCAATGGTGAAGACTAAAATACAGATAGGGTTCTCCATTCCATATAAAACCTAACTTTTGCTGAAAAAAGTCATAATAGCGATCGCTGAGTGCGGAGTTTGCCAACAAGATGGCGAGTAGCACTGCCACAGCGAGCACAATTCCTCCCGACTTTTCTTGTGCCATAAAGCGTTGAACACCCTTCACTACCTTATCATAAATATTCCTACTTCCTTGTTTATCTGACATTAATATGTTGATTTTAAGTTGATCAATAATGTTCAAAAAGATATAATCTCTAAAGAATTCGATACAAAAATAACAAAAAATCAACTAAATACAAGAAATCTTGTTATTTATTCATGTAAGCATGCCACGACTCGCTCATTGAAGAAAGGTAGTTGATTATGAAAACAATCTTTTCTCTTTTGTCTCAACAACAAATGCGAGCGAAGCAAATTGCATGACTTTTTTTCACAGTTTTCCTCATTCACTTTCATGGATTGTCACAAAAATTATCTTTCCATTTTGCTAAAGCCAATAGTTGTTTTTGTTCTAAAACTTTACCAAAAAACGGTCATTGAAAATCTTCAAAATAGAAAAATTTAATAGGCAAACGTTGGGCAAAAATGCACTGATTTTAACAAAATAAACGTCTCTTCAAGCTAAAATATTGACTTATCGGTCTTGGAAACATGTATTAGAGACGTTATTCACATGCTTCAACAACATTAAAGCATGCAAATAGTAAGCTTATCTCAATGCTTTAGTCGCTAAGAAGTAGTAAAAAAAGGCAAGAAAAGCGACACCATGAACGTAACGCATTCAATCACAACAAATTACAAACATCGCTCATAATTCGCGTATTTGCGACCAACTTTGCACTTGGTTGTCCACACGCGAGTTATGAGAGACTCTTTGTAAAGAAAATTCAGCATTTATTTTCATTTCATGTAGCGTTCCACCCATCTTACAAATGGTGTTTTCCTGATACTTTTCTCAATAGAAAAATCATTCTCAAATGAAAACGCTACGATTATTCTATACCATTAGCGTTTTTCCATCTGCGGACTGGAACTATATCTAATAGAGGTGTGTCAGAGATGAATGAACGATTGATTTTCTTACTTTTTTTGGAAGCCTCAACAAACATGCTTATCCAACAGAAAGTAAAAGCCCATCAAATCGAATGGATTTGATGGGCTTTTACAAAGAATGTTGTTCCCACATGAACGAGGGATTACACTTCCTTAATGTGTGATGATTATTGGGCGAGCAATTTCTTTACTATCTCAGAGATAGCGCGTCCATCCGCTTTACCAGCTAACTTTTTCGTGGCTATCCCCATTACCTGCCCCATCTCTTTCATACTTGATGCGCCCACTTGCTCAATAATTTCTTTGACTGCTGAGGCAATTTCTTCCATAGACAGCTGCTGAGGCAAATAACGCTCAATCACTTGAACCTGCTGCAACTCTACATCTGCCAAGTCTTGTCGACCCGCATCAATATAGGTTTGTGCGGCTTCTTTACCTTGCTTCGCCAATTTCTGTATGATCTTGAGTGCCGCATCATCGTTGAGTGTATCGTTGGCTCCGGGTGCTGTCTTGGCTTCGAGAAAAACTTTCTTGATATTTCTAAGTGTGTCGAGAGCCACTTTATCTCGCGCTTTCATCGCCGTTTTGATGTCTTCGCTAATCTGTTCAAATAGTGCCATATCATTTTTTTTTAGAGGTATTACTTCATATCACATTTTTGATTGCTTCCAAACTGCAAGCGATTTTATCCAAAACTGATGACTCCCTGAATAGGATCGTTGTTCTCCTTATGTTCAGATTCTTCAGTTTCGCCAGCCGCTTGTTTGCGGATATCATCCAACATTTGCCGTGTTCGTTTATAGGTGGGATAACTCTCCACAGCCAAGATGACATCCTCATTGTCCAAATCTTCGTTACTAAAGAGATAGATGTGTGGATGACGTTTGTACTTAGAGTTCTTACCGTCCTTATAATATTGGTCTTTTCTGATGAGCAATTGTGCTTTGCGCTCTTCTTCTTCAGCAATGCGCATGGCTTCTTCTTGCGAATGGCGTTTGCCGATGTGGCTGTTCATGCCTTCCACATCATTGATACCGAAGCCCGTTGCCAAGATAGTTACCTTGACTTTCTTGCCGAGATCGGGATCGATGGCGAGTCCCCATTTAATTTCAAAGTCGCTATCAAAACGCCCCATAAAATCGTTCACATCGTTCATCTCCTCCATCATCAGACCGCTGTTGTCATTCTTTTCGTTGCAGAAGTTAATGCTCAGCAAGATTTTCTTAGAGTTAAAGATGTCGTTATCATTGAGCAGCGGCGAGTTGAGTGCATCTTCAATCGCAGCCTTCACACGTCCCTCGCCTTCGCCAAAGCCCGTACTCATAATGGCAACACCACCATCTTTCAACACTGTTTTCACATCATTAAAGTCCAAATTAATGAGTCCATGGTTGGTGATGATTTCTGCTATACTCTTGGCAGCAATGCTTAACGTGTCGTCAGCCTTGCCAAAAGCGTCTAAAACGGTCAAGTCTGGATAAATTTCTCGCAAGCGTTCGTTATTGATAACTAATAGCGCATCGACATGCTTTGCCATTTCTTCCACACCGTCCAAGGCTTGGTTAATCTTCTTGTCACCCTCAAAACGGAAGGGGATAGTAACGATACCGACAGTTAAGATGCCCAGTTCTTTAGAGATACGCGCAATGACGGGTGCTGCACCTGTACCCGTTCCACCACCCATTCCAGCGGTGATGAATGTCATGCGAGTGCCGTCATTGAGCATGTTCTTGATGTCTTCAAGGCTTTCCTCGGCTGCTAATCTTGCCTTTTCGGGTTTGTTACCTGCCCCTAATCCTTCTTTTCCTAATTGTAGATGATAAGGTACAGGACTATCATTGAGGGCTTGATTATCGGTGTTACAAAGAACAAAAGTGACGTCATGGATTCCTTCACGGTACATGTGATTAACGGCATTACCTCCGCCACCACCAACACCAATCACCTTGATGATGCTATTTGCTTTGTCTGGTTCTCCGAAATCGAGAACATCAGGAGTATTTTTTCTATCTGGCATAATTCTAAATCTTAAAAGTTAATATCTGGGATTCATCTTTCCCACGTTTTATTCTTCTTCTTCCGTTATTTTACGAGCAAAATTTTTAATGCCTTTCCAAAGCTTGTTCATTGGAGAGTTTTCTCGTTTTTCTTCCGCAATGCGTCGCTCCTCCTCTTCTTTCGCCAGTCTTTCTGCTTCTTCTTGAGCCTCTTTCTGCTTGCGAAGTCGTTCTTTTTCTTCTTCTGTTTGCACAATACCAGTCCCTGATGTCTCTGTAAAAGATCTGGGTTCTTTGGTTTGAGTGGGAGTGGTAGCAGTGTGTTTGGCATCATTTGCTTGGAACAAATCGGTGTTGATTTCTTCTCCAGCACAGTTGATATCCCCCTTAGCCAACAAACCAAGAATGGTATTCAGCGTTGCGTCGTGGGCTGTAATCTCTGGTAAATTTGAATTGATTTTTAGATTAACGAACTTAGCAATACGTATTTTCTCTGTTGGCGCCTGATCCGTGAAAGCCTTTTCGATATTTGGCATGTTGGCACCACCGCCCGTAAGGATAATTCCACCAATCAGCTTATCGGCATATTCGTTGGGAACTTGATAAAAAACATTTTCGATAATTTCTTGTAGTCTCGACTCAACAATTTCAATAAACTTACGACTTTCAACTTTTCTGTCACTGTCGATTGGATATTTCTTGTTCTCGTCAATATCCTTATTATCCGTATATGCCGATGCATATTTCAGCTTCATCTCTTCTGCTTGGCTCTCTTCCATGAGCAAAGAGGTGATGTCTTTTGTGATATTTTCTCCTCCAAGTGGGATGACCGCCAAGTGACGCAGAATGTTTTTGTAATAGACAAGAACAGTAGTCGTATCCGCCCCAAGGTCTACCAAGATGCAGCCCGATCGTTTCTCCGTTTCTGTGAGCACAGCATCAGCAAGAGCTAAGGGAGCAAGATACAGCTCGGCAATCTCCATACCAGCTTTGTTAATACACTGATTGAGATTCTTATAGAATGTTTTTCGCCACAGAATGTTGAGGAAGTTTCCTTCTAAACGTAAACAAGGAATGCCCACAGGGTCGAGTTGATATAAAGAGTCGACTTTATATTCCTGAGTGACGGCGTCCAAAATCTCTTGATCCGCATAGCTCATACTACGATTGGCGTCCATCAATTCGTTAATCATGTCCTGACTAACGATGGTTTCAGCAGGCAGTGTTTTCACAATAATATTCTTGACACTGCGTATGCTTTGACCTCCAACACCAACATATACACGGGCAATGTTGGTTTTGAGACTGGTCTCTAACTTCTTAACAATGTTAGTCAAGCACAATACCGTCTTGTCAATGTTGAAGACTACACCCTTGCGTATGCACGAGGTGGAATCCTCTTTAACAACAGCAAGAATTGAAATGCTGCCATCAGGATTCTTTTTTCCTGCAATACCGGTAATCTTAGAAGATCCCAGTTCTATAGCTACGATAAATTCCTTTGTCATACGTTTATATCTTTATCAATTCAAATTCGTTATAATATCTTTTTTCAAGTGCCGTTAGCTGAACATCTTATGGTTGAGCCTCCCTCTTTTTACAGATAATCTGGTTATCAAATTCCAAGTTGATATACGAGTACTTGTTCCAACCTGCTTGGGAGAGTCCATATTTGTAGAACTTTTCTAAGCGTGTTAACTTTTGCTTGGTAAAGTCTTGTATCAATGCCAATCGTTTTTGCTGATTACTGCTTGTCGGCAAGTATCCGAGATAAACGATATGGTCTCCTACTCTTGGAACCAACTCGACGCCCCGATCTGGCAAGATGTTGATTTGGACAATCTGGTTCTTCCAAAACTCGTCTTGCATGATTGTTTTGCTCAAGGCAGAAACATAATGGGTAGCAAACCATCGATTAATGTACCCTGTAGCGATGATTAAGTCGCTTGTGTAGTTAGAGTTTGGCATGATAGCATCTTGATCATCCAAATAATAGTCATCATTATTTATCGATTTGATGCGTACCACTGGCATTCGCTGTGTGATAGAAATATTGACGTGTCCATTCTGTGTCTTGAAACACTCTGCATTCTTGACAAAAGGACTGGTTTTAAGCATGTCCTCTATCTTGCGAGCATCCACATATTTCATAGGTTTTTCCAGCGGATAAAGACGATGCTTTTCAAGTCGGTCTTGTATCTTTGCCGCATTGATAAAACCATTTGCCGTTTCATCCGCAATATTGATAGTCACCTTGGTACACACGTTTGCCGTTTCATCGGGTTTGTTAAATGCGGTGAATGCAAATACTAAGTATATTCCCAAGATAACATCAAGTACGATTGTCAATATCTTTTTCCAACGTCTCACTTATTTTCAATGATCTTAGTCATTTGTGGTACATAATTGTCGAGGTCGCCTGCGCCCAAGACAACAAGTACATCAAAATCGCGTTTTTTAACCAAATCAATCACATCTTCCTTATGTATCATGCTCTTCTCTTTGCAGGTGAGCTCATTGTAAATAAGCGCTGAGGTAACTCCTGGTATCGGGGCTTCTCGTGCAGGATAGATGTCGCATAAGATAACCTCATCGAGTTGGCTCAATGCTTCTGCAAATTCTTTATAAAAATCTCGCGTCCTTGTATAAAGATGTGGCTGAAATATTGCTGTGACATGCCGATCGTGATACAGCTCACGAAGGCTTTTTGCACTTTGATAAATCTCTTTTGGATGGTGTGCATAATCTGAAAGGAAAACATGTCGCTCATTGTTTACCTTGAAATCAAAGCGTCTGTCCACACCTTTATAAGTAGACATGCCATATCGCAACTCCTCTGCAGTGCAACCGTTGAGTTGCGCCATTGCCATTGCAGCGACAGCATTCTCCACATTTATAGGAATAGGATGTCCCAATTCTACTTGGGTGACGTTCTCTATCGGCGAGATAAAGTCAAAGGTGATGGTTCCATTTTCTATCTTGATGTTTTCGGCATGGAAATCACCTCCATTGAGACTGTACCGAAACACCCTCACCTCATCGTTTACATCCTCTTGCATTTCCAACCCCTCATGAATAATCAAGGCGCCTCCAGGCTTTATCAATGTTGTGTAATGCCTAAAACTTTCTAAATATGCCTCTTTGGTTCCATAAATGTCTAAGTGGTCAGGATCTGTCGATGTGATGACACTCATCCAAGGACGAAGCCAGTGAAAGCTACGATCAAACTCATCGGCTTCAATGACGATGTAATCACTAGTATCGGAAAGGATGTAATTGCTGCCGTAGTTCTTGGAGATTCCTCCAAGGAAAGCATTACAATCCACATGACTTTGGTGCATGATGTGTGCGCACATCGTACTGGTTGTTGTCTTGCCATGCGTACCTGCGAAACAAAGTCCTCGATGGGTTCTTGTCAACGAACCCAAGACTTGAGCTCGCTTTAATACTTCAAAGCCGTTCGACTTAAAGTACTGCAACTCTACATGAGATTCAGGAATGGCAGGGGTATATACAACCATACAAACTTGCGGATTGCGACATGCGTGCGGAATCTCATCGATATTTTCATCATAGTGCAGGAGCATCCCCTCTTGTTCGAGTCGATGTGTCAGTGCAGAAGGCGTCTTATCATACCCCGCAACCACCAATCCTTTATGCAGAAAATATCGTGCGATGGCACTCATTCCTATGCCACCAGCTCCCAAGAAATATACCGATTTGATTTCTTTTATATCCATTTTTTTTATTTCCTATAATCTCTTATACGTTCAATGTTGTTGACGAGCTGCCAATTTAAGAACCTCTTGCGCAATGATTTCAGCAGAATTTGGTAATGCGAGTTTCAAAATATTTTCGCTGAGGGATGCCAACTTTGCATCATCCTGCACTGTTTTCATCGCCTGTTCGAGCAAAATGTCTTTGGCTTCTACATCTTTTACGTAGATAGCCGCATTTTTATTGACCAGTGCCATTGCGTTTTGCGTTTGATGATCCTCCGCTACATTGGGGCTTGGAACCAAGATGACAGGCTTTCCAATCAGACAAAATTCGCTAATCGAGCTTGCTCCTGCACGACTAATCACTAAATCGGAAGCCTGATAAGCTACCCCCATATCACTGATAAAGTCGGTGACATAGAGGTTGGGCAATGGCGCTTGCGCCTTCAATGCGTTGCAAATATCCTTATAGTAATATTTTCCTGTTTGCCAAATAAATTGAACGTCACCTGTTCGTATCATATCCAAGTGGCTTTGAATGCTTTCATTCAAGGTTCTGGCACCCAAACTTCCACCTACCAAAAGTATCGTCTTTCGCTTCGGATCTAATCCAAAGGTCTCTCTGGCAGCTTCTTTTGACAACGCAGTCTGCAATACGTTTTGCCTTACGGGGTTTCCCGTCATGATTATTTTGTCAGCAGGAAAGAAGCGTTCCATACCTTCGTACGCCACACAAACCTTGTCTGCTTTCTTACCTAACAGTTTATTGGTGACCCCTGCATACGAGTTTTGCTCTTGTATGAGACAGGGAATATGTAGCTTGGAACACACGTTGAGCGTGGGTCCACTGGCATATCCGCCAACACCAACTGCCACCATTGGCTTGAAATCCTTAATAATGGTTTTAGCCAATCGTTGACTTTTCCATATCTTGACCAACACGGAGAGGTTCTTAAGCAGATGATGCCGATCGAATCCTGCGATAGGCAATCCTTTGATTTCATATCCTGCTTTTGGCACGCGCTCCATTTCCATTCGCCCTTGAGCACCGACAAAAAGAATCTTTGCATCGGGGCGTTCTTTCTTAATGGCATTGGCTATAGAGATAGCGGGAAATATATGTCCTCCCGTTCCACCTCCACTGATGATGATTCTCAAATCACTGTTCATCTTTTATATTTATATGAATAGGCAAAAGTAATCAAAATTTCTTTGATTTTACCATAATCAATGATATTTATCTTATCTTGCGTTTCTTATGCTGAAGCCACTGCGGTGCTCATTTCCATGTCTTTATCTTCATCGGTTACTTGTTTTTTCTTCGCCGATCGACTCACACTAAGGATAGCTCCAATATACACACAGTTGATGATAGTTGACGTTCCACCCTTGCTCACTAAAGGAAGTGGCTGCCCAGTAACAGGTGCCAAGCCCACCGCTACGCACATATTGAACAATGCCTGTGTCACCAAAAGCAAAGCCAAGCCCATGGCAAGAAAGGCAGGGAAGTTGTTTTCACAGCGATTGGCTATCTGCCCCGTTCTGAAGAGAAGGATAATATAGAGCATGGCGACAAAGACACCCCCGATAATTCCCATCTCTTCGATGATGATTGCGTAGATGAAATCGGAGAAGGCTTGGGATAGGAAATCGCGTTCCACCGAATTTCCTGGACCTTTTCCTATCACATTGGAGGAGACAATGGCAATGTTGGCATGCCCAATCTGTCCGTCTTTGTCCAAATCGAAATCCTCTGGAGCAATCTCTTTGCCATCAATGAAACGATCGATGCGCGCTTTCCATGTGTCAAAACGGTGAAAGACCTTCGTGAACATTGTCGTTTCCTCTTTCTCCGCTGTATTAGATACTTGTACAACTTGTTGTCCTTGGGTATTTATTTTTTCCCTGTCTTGCCCCACTAACATGACGAGTGCGAACACTGTTACAATAAGTAACGTAACGATACCCAACACCTTGCCTAATATTTTGCCAGGTACTCGTCCTATCATCATCATGAGGAAAATAACCAAACACAGCAACATGGCTGTTGAAAGATTTTCCACCATAATGAAGGGTACGATGCAGCCACTGACAATAAGGATGTATTTGAAGGCAGTTTTGTCTGCTCCTTGTTCCGTTTGCATGGCACTTAAAATCTGCGCAGTGGCTAAAACCATCGTGCCTTTAGCTATTTCGGACGGCTGGAACTGGATGCCGATGATGCTAATCCAACGTTGGGCACCATTGGTGGACTGTCCTGCAATGAGTACTGTAATCAAGGCAATGATTGAGAGTACGAGCAGGAAAGGAGTCACAATCTTAAAATATTTGCATTTGATATTCAGCGTCACGACCATAGCAAACACACCAACGAGCAAGATTCCAGTGTGCTTGACGATAGGAGCCCAGTAATGTCCGCCCTTATAAGTCAACCCTGCGGAGGCAGAATATACTTCGACGATCGAGATGATACATAAAAAGAAAAAGACCATCCAAATCACCTTGTCTCCCTTAAAGATATTTCCTAATGTTTTATCCATTATAAATTTCTTACCAATGTCTTAAACTGATTTCCTCTATCTTCCATATTTTTGAACAAGTCGAAGCTGGCACAGCAAGGACTTAGCAATACCGTGTCGCCAGGACGTGCCATATCATAGCAGGCTTCTACACATTCCTTCATAGAGTGGGTATCACGCACAGGGATGCCCAAGGAGTCGAAATTGTTGTGAAGTTTCGTATTATCTGCGCCTAAATACACTAATCCAACGCATTTCTTTTTTACCAACTCCTTAATAAGTTGGTAGTCATTCCCCTTATCTTTTCCTCCAAGAATCAAGATTGTCGGTGTATTCATGCTCTCCAATGCGTACCAACAAGCATCGACATTCGTGGCTTTCGAATCATTGATATATTCTACACCGCCCACTTTGCACACCTTTTCTAACCGGTGTTCCACCCCAGGGAAGTCGCTCAAGCTTTTCCTTATCACGTCATTTCGTATTCCGGCAATGTCAGTGGCAATACCAGCAGCCAAAGAGTTGTACACGTTATGCTTCCCCGTGAGTGAAAGTGCTTCTTGTTCCATGTTGAAAGGAGTGGGCTTTTCGATGGTGTATTGTCCTTCCTCAATATAGCCTATCGAACCTTTCTCTTTCAGTTCTGAAAATGGACACTGTACGGCTTTGATATCATACTTTTGCAATTCTCGCTTGATGATAGGGTCATCGTTCCAATAAATGAAGCTATCTTTTTCGGTTTGGTTTTGGATAATGCGCATTTTGGCGTCTACATAGTTTTGCATGCAGTTGTCATAGCGGTCCAAATGGTCGGGAGTGATATTCAACAAGATAGCAATATCTGCCTTAAACTTGTACATGTTATCCAACTGGAACGAGCTTAATTCTATGATATAGTATTCATGTGGGTCTTCCGCAACTTGTAAAGCCAAGCTCCGCCCAATGTTTCCAGCTAATCCAGTGTCATATCCCGCTGCTTTGAAGATATGATAAATCAGCGAGGTCGTCGTTGTCTTACCGTTGCTACCCGTAATGCAAATCATTTTAGAGTGAGTATATCGTCCTGCAAACTCTATTTCGCTAATGATATTGGTACCCTGCTTCATGAGCTTTTGTATCATAGGGGCTTCCTTTGGAATGCCTGGACTCTTAATCACCTCATCTGCGTTTAGAATCAAATCGGGTGTATGTTGCTTTTCTTCCCAACGGATGTGGTGTGCATCGAGCATCTTTTTGTATTTGTCTTTAATCTCACCCATGTCAGATACAAATACATCAAAGCCTTCTTTTTGGGCTAATATGGCAGCTCCTACTCCACTCTCTGCTGCACCGAGAATAACGATTCGTTTCATATCTTTTTCCTTTCTATTCTAATCATAGCTACGTATCAACGAAGTTTTACAAGTTGCTAACGAACAATGTTTTATCTTTTAATATTAGTTGATACAACTTATTGCTTTATTCACTCAATGACTTCATTTTATTGGAGCTAACCACTATCATTTATCTTATCTTAAGAGTAATAATCGTCATGGCTGCTAATATAATGGTGATAATCCAGAAACGAATGGTAATTTTCGATTCATGGATTGCCGAATGAGGTTTTTTAATGAGGTAATTGCAAGCAGGATCCAGCTGAGAATCTTGTGTGCGAAAATTGTCATGAATAGGAGTACGCTTGAAAATTCGTCGCTTTATTCCTTTTCTCTTCCCACTCTTGTAATAATATACTTGGAGTATCACGCTCAAACTCTCTACAAAGAAGATACCACAGAGTATAGGAAGCAACAACTCTTTATGAATGATAATGGCAGAGACCGCAATGATACCCCCGATAGTTAATGAGCCTGTATCGCCCATGAACACCTGCGCAGGAAAAGAATTGTACCACAAAAAGCCGATGAGCGCACCGACGAAGGCGCACATAAAGACCACCAACTCCTGCGAACCAGGAATATACATAATGTTGAGATAAGCAGCGAACTCAATGTGTGAACTAACATACGCCAAGATTCCCAGCGTAACGCCAATGATAGCAGAATTGCCTGCACACATTCCATCCATGCCGTCGTTAAGATTGGCACCGTTAGAAACTGCGGTCACTACGATAATTGTCATGATGACAAACAATATCCATCCTGCCGCAGTTTTGTATTTTCCGCACCAACTCATCACGCCCGAATAATCCAGATTATGACCTTTCACGAAAGGGATTGTTGTTTTGAGTGATTTCCGAGCATCTGTTCGATGCTTAATCACCATTTCATGACCTTGCTGTTCGATAGCCAAATTTTCATTGATTTTTACATCTGGTGAGGACCATAACACCAGTCCTACTATCAAGCCAATGCCTACTTGCCCAATAATTTTATATTTGCCTTTCAGTCCCTCTTTGTTCTTGCGGAAGATTTTGATGAAGTCGTCCATCCCACCAAGAAATCCCAACCAAACGGTAGTAATAATCATCAGGATGAGGTAGATGTTGCGAAGTCGCCCTAATAGCAGAACGGGTATGAGTATGGCAGCAATAATGATGACCCCACCCATGGAGGGAACACCTATTTTATTAACTCCAAAGGGGTCGATAGAGGCATCACGTTGGGTTTCCGTGATTTGCTTTTGACGAAGATATTTAATGAATTTCTCGCCAAACCATGCTGAGATAACCAACGAAAGAATGAGGGCAAGCAGCGATCTAAAAGAGATATATCCCCATAGATGCGCACCTGAAATGCCGTATTGCTCTAAAAATCTAAATAAATAGTATAACATCCTCTAAGTTTAATGGGGTTGTGGAAACGTATTATGATTGTTTGAAAATTTCTGCCAGCACTTCTTTATCGTCAAAATGATGCTTTACGCCTTTGATTTCTTGATAAGTTTCGTGTCCTTTCCCTGCCACAAGGACAACGTCGTTCTTATCTGCAAGCATGCATGCGGTGCGTATGGCTTCCTTTCTATCTACAATGCTCAACACCTTTTTCATATCCTGTGCATCCAAACCCGCCAACATATCGTTGATAATGTCTTGCGGGTCTTCAAATCGTGGATTGTCACTGGTGATAATCACTTTATCACTTAGCTGTACTGCCTGCTTTGCCATTAACGGACGTTTACCCTTGTCACGATTACCACCAGCCCCACAAACAGTGATAACATGACCTTTACCGTCTACTTCATGAATGGCAAGGAGTACATTTTTCAATGCATCAGGAGTATGCGCATAGTCCACTACAGCCGTAAATCCCTGTGGGGAGTGAAGCGTGTCCATACGTCCGTTGACACTGTGTAGCGTACTCATCGCTATCAGAATTTCTTCGCGTTGTTTACCCAACATGCGTGCAGTAGCGTAAACGGCTAAGAGATTGCTGACGTTAAATTTACCAATGAACTGCACTCCCACTTCCTGACCATCAATCTCTAAGTACATACCTTGAAAATGGCATTCAATGATACGAGCTTTGAAGTCAGCTGCGGTACGGACAGAGTAGGTCTTTACTGTTGCTTTGGTATTTTGCACCATGACCATACCATTTTTATCGTCCGCGTTTGTAATAGCGAAAGCCGACTTGGGCAGCTGGTCGAAGAAAGACTTCTTAGCGTTGCGATAGTTCTCAAAAGTCTTATGATAATCTAAGTGGTCACGTGTCAGGTTGGTAAAAATACCTCCCGTAAAGTTCAATCCACCAATTCTCTTTTGCGCAATGGCATGTGACGAGCATTCCATGAATACATATTCACAATGCTGCTCTACCATTTTTGCCAACAGTTCATTTAGCTCTATGGGGTCAGGTGTGGTATGGTCGGCAGGTATTTGCTCATCCTCGATATAATTACATACCGTTGAGAGCAAACCACAGCGATGCCCCAATTTGCGAAACATATTATATAATAAGGTGGCAATGGTTGTCTTACCATTTGTTCCTGTGACACCAATAAGCTTTAAGTGTTTGGAGGGTTCTCCGTAAAAGCGTGTCGCCACCTTACCGACAGCATCTTTGGTTGATGTGACGACAATGTAGGTAATGCCAGACAACGGTTCTTTCGGCGCTTTTTCGCATAGTACTGCGACAGCTCCTAACTGTATGGCTTTATCAATATAATCGTGTCCATCCACCTGTGTCCCTTTGATAGCCACAAACAGATGACCAGGTTTTATCTTTCGGGAATCAATGTTTATTCCTGATATACTGACATTCGTATCGCCCAAAATGTCAGTGCATTTAATGTCTTTGATTAATTCGTTACAAATCATATATTTGAATTATTGTGCATTAACTTAATGTAAGGAGGCATACTTGTTTTTTCTGAATGCGATGTCCTGGTGGAAGACTTTGTTGAACCACCTTCCCGCGACCGTTGAGACGCACCTTGACACCTCTATTCTCAAGGATGTAGACAGCATCACGCGCACCCATTCCTAAAACATCAGGGATGTATTGATGCGTATACATCTTAGCTTTTTTCAGCTCGACAATCGAATTGTTTTGAATCTCAGCTGTTCCCCAGATTGGATTACCGTTTGCAAAGGTTCCACTCCAGTTGCGGTTGGTGTTGATGCCCAAATGAGTCAACACATAATTGGCAGCAAGCACGTTTCCGTTCTTTACCTTTGGAACAAGAATGGAGGTAGAGTCTTTGGCATCTTTCACATCTAACTTTAAGTCTTGAGCCATGACGCCTTCCGAGATGTGATGAAAGACAACGCCACTCATCCCACCGCCTGAGGCTGGAAGTCCCGACTTTTGGATGCAGACAATACAACTGTAACGAGGATTGTCTGAAGGGAAATAGCCTGCAAAACTTAAGAGATAGTTGGTTCGCCCAACTTTATAACCGCCCGAACCTTGCGAGATTTGTGCCGTTCCTGTTTTACCAGAGACTTTGAAAGATGGCGACCCAGCTTTTCGTCCCAAGCCTTGACTCACCACATGCTCTAAGATTGTTTGAATCTCTCCCAACGTTTTAGGTTTGCAAATTTGTGAACGCAACACCTTTGGAGGAAAATCAATGAGTACTTCACCGTCTTTTACCACCTGTTTAACAAATCTTGGTTGCATCATTTTACCATTGTTGGCAATGGCATTATAAAAGGTAAGCGTCGAAATGGGAGGCACTTGTGTCTCGTACCCAATGCTCATCCATGGCAAGGCAGTCTTGCTCCAGTTAAGCCATTGTCCACGTTCATTTTTCTTAGGCATACGAATGACCGCAGAGGAGGAGCCTACCAATGGAATGTTAAGAGCATCTGCTAAACCTGTACGGTAGAGACCTTGCACAAATTTCTCTGGGTTGTCACGATAATGATCGTCAATGATGCGACTCACACCAATATTAGAACTATATAAAAGAGTTTGAGGTAAGGTGAGTGTTCCATAACCTCCGCGACGCCAGTTGTGGTCTTTCATTTGTCTCCCATACATGGGCCAAACACCTCCAGCTGTTTCTATACGAGCCGTTGTATCCACGACACCATCATCGAGTGCAACCATTATTGAGGCAACTTTGAAAACCGAACCAGGCTCTAACAAATCACTGACCGCATGATTCTTAACTTCCCGATATTCGCCATCAAAACATTTTTCCATGTTTACAATTGCCTTGATGTCACCCGTCTTCACCTCCATGACTAAGGCAACGCCCACATTGCCGTTAATCTTCTTCAACTCATCAATGACAGCCCGCTCGGCTAAATCTTGCATTCCCACGTCAATGGTAGTCACAATGTCTGCACCGTCAGTGGGAGGGGTATCCATGATGTCCAAAAACTTGTTGAGTACTTTGCGACGATGTACGATACCGTTTTTACCACGAAGAATAGAATCGTAAGACAACTCCAATCCAAAACGAGCCGTATCCTTTGCCCCATACATGGCACCAACCGTACGTCCCGCTAACGAGCCATAAGGACGTTGCCGAGCATTGAACTCCTCATAGTGAAAACCGCTTATATATTTGGAGAGGTTAAATATAGGCAAAGCTTTAATCTCCGTGAAAGAATTATAGTCGATACGTTTCTTCCAAATAGGCCAGTGACGACTTTGTTGCTGCCGTCCTGTCTCCAATTCTTTTCTAAAGGCAGAAGCAGGCTTTTCTGGAAATATCTGATGCAGACCTTCACAGATAGAGTCGAGCTTCGCTTCCCAAAGAGAATCGTTTTTCGAGGTGCGTAGACTCTTGAAATCCATGTACACCTTAAATTCAGGCAACGAACTTGCCATTAGTTCTCCATTACAACTTAAAATATTTCCTCGCATGGGCTTGATATCTACACTATCGCGCTTTACTCGATCGGCAACCTTTGTCCAATAATCGCGTTTCGCTGTCATAATATAGAGCGTTTTACCCACTACGGCAACAGCTACCAAGGTCATCATAATGGCGATGGCGCTGTAACGAGGCATAATTTTTTTATAATCAAACTTATTCATTTATTTGGAACTTGGATAATATACGGTGGTTGATTCGCAATCTTTAATACACTGTCTTGATTATTTTTAAGCATATCCAACACGTTGCTTTCCCTGCTTTTCTCGGTAAGCTGACTGCTGCTGGATAAAGCCTTATATCTTGCATCTTTAAGTTCTTTCTGAAGTTTATCAATCTCAATAAGGTTTTGCTGAACACTGTAACGATTAGAGATGTAAATGATAGTAAAGAACGTAATAAGGAGGAAAATCCAAATTTGTTTGCGTACAGTAGACGTGGTTAGAATATCTCCACCAAGAATCTTTCTTAAAGTAAAGTTTCTCGATAAAGGTGCTTCTTCTTCACGCGCTTGCTCTTTGATAACCTCTTTCAAGGTAGGCGCTTCTTCGCTGTTTTTATCTACCGAAGAATCCAACGCTGCATCCGCATCTTTGTAAGCGTCTGTGGGAATGGGCTGTACATCTATGTCTTTGTCGTCCTTTGTCATATCTTCTCAGCGATTCTTAGTTTAGCACTTCGGCTACGTGGATTTTCCTGTTGCTCTTGTGGTGTAGGCGTGATAACCTTATTGTTCAAAAGTTTGAAAGTCGTTTCAATTCTTCCGAAGAAGTCTTGCTGCACTTTTCCTTGTACGTTGCCTGTCTTCATGATGTTTTTTACCATGCGATCCTCTAAGGAGTGATAGGTGATAACAACCAATCTTCCACCAGTAGTCAACAATTCTTGAGCGCTATTGAGTAATTCTTTTAATGCCTCCATCTCATGGTTAACTTCGATACGGAGTGCTTGAAATAGTTTTGCGAGGTCTTTCTTCTCACGCGCTTTTCCAAACACAGCTTCCACTGCTTGTATCAAGTCATGGGTACTTGTTATGTTCTTATGACTTCTGGCTTTGACTAATAACGATGCTATCCTTCGTGCATTTTTGAGCTCTCCATACAAATAGAAAATATCAGCCAACTGTTCTTCATTGTAGGTGTTAATCACATCAGCAGCTGTCAGCGACGCCTTGGTGTTCATACGCATATCAAGTGGAGCATCAAACCTGAATGAGAACCCCCTATTTTCATCATCGAAATGATGACTCGAAACACCAAGGTCAGCCAATATCCCATCTATCTTATCTATCTTGTAATATCTCATCCAGTTCTTCAAGTATCTGAAGTTTGAACGTATAAAAGTAAAGTTATCCTGCAACAGCACCTCATGTCCTTCTTGTTGAATGTTTTTTTCCGCATCCAAATCCTGATCGAAACTGAAAAGATGTCCTTTTTCATTGAGATGAGAAAGTATTTTCATAGAATGACCTCCTCCACCAAAGGTGGCATCCACATAAATGCCCTCTGGGTGAATGTTCAATCCCTCAATACTTTGTTCTAAAAGAACGGGGACATGGTAACTTCCTGCTGTCTTTATCATCATTTTGAAGAATTGATTGTCGTCTCTTCTGTCGCCGAATTCATCAGATGCTGCAACGCCTCTCCAAACTCCTGTGAGTCCATGAAAGGTTCTTTGACACGCTCATTGCACCACACTTCTATGGTGTCGTCCATTCCAATGAATCTGACTGATTGCTCAATATGAGCCAATATTTGATATCTTTTGGGAATGAGAAAACGACCATTTCCATCTAAGGTCAACAATTCTGCATCTGACACAAACTGTCGAAAGATTTGTTGCTCTGCCGCATTCCATCGAGATAGTTTTGCACGCAAGTTATCTAATTGCTCATTCCAAACGCTTTCGGGATAGAGCGTGAGGCAAGATTGGAATACATCTTTGCGCAACACCAACACTTCTTCGCCAGATGCTTGTAGCACCTTGCGGAAAGTGGCTGGGAGAAAGACTCTGCCCTTGGCATCAACCTTGGCTTCTATATTTCCTAAAAAACGCATGTGTACCTATTTTATAAGCAAAAATTTATTTGCTGTCAAAGATACACAAAATTCCCCACATTTCCCCACTTTTATACTTAAAATCTATATTTCAATAAAAATTTGCAATATTTAACGGTTCAACTCCTGTGTAATCTACCCCCTCGAATGAAATAATTACCCTTGAAAAAAAATATTATCTTAATGATAGCTGACTTGTCGTAAGCCAACTTTTGAGCTTGAAGAATGATACGCCTTGTTACAATGAAGTAACAGTTGAGATAATTTTTGAACAATTTTGCATAAAGAAGCGGTATATTACAAAAACTTATGTTACATTTGCAATCTATAAGTTTTATTGTTTCAATGCACGAAGAAATAGAGAAAACCATAGATATTGATGAAATCTTGAAAAATAAATTGGGGGATAAGGTCAACTATCTCCCCCGTTTTGTTGCGTCATGGCTCAAAAAAATTACTCATCAAGACGAAATCAATGTTTTTCTTTGGAACCATCGACATCTAACAGGAACAGAATGGTTGGAAGCCTGTATCGATTTCTTGGATGTCACCTTGGAGATACAAGGCGAAGAGAACCTGCCTGATCCGCACAATGGGAAACTTTATACCTTTGTGTCTAACCACCCCTTAGGAGGTGCAGACGGTGTGACGATAGGTGCTATTATTGGGCGACATTATGGTAACCAGTTCCGTTATCTGCTCAACGACTTACTTCTCAATCTTCCTGCATTAAAGCCTGTGAGCATCGGTATCAACAAAACAGGCAAGCAAGGGAGAAACTTTCCCGCCATGGTAGAGGAAGGATTTCAGAGTGACAACCACATCATCATGTTTCCGGCAGGACTCTGTTCACGAAAAATAAATGGACAAATTCGTGATATTCCATGGAAGAAAACTTTTATTTCCAAAAGCGTGGAGCATCATCGGGATGTCGTCCCCATTCACTTCGATGGTCGAAACTCTGACAGATTCTACCTTTTAGCCCATCTCTGTAAAGTTTTTCGCCTAAAGGTTAACCTGGCGATGCTGTTCCTTGTAGATGAGATGTTCAAGAATAAACATCAAACTTTCCATGTAAAAATTGGAAAACCTATACCTTGGCAGACTTTTGACAAGTCTAAGACACCCATAGAATGGGCGCAATATGTTCAAAACATTGTTTACCAATTATAGCCCGCAAAGGATGAAATAAAGAAATATAAATATCAATCAGACGTAGAAAGATGAGCGTTGACCCTTACCCAGCCACCAATAAATCTATTCTTTCTCACCAATCCTCGAAAAGAACCATGCAGCAAGAGATTATTGACCCCATAGATAAAGAGCTTTTGAAAGCGGAATTAACGCCTGACAAGCGGCTAAGGATGACCAACAAAAGTCATAATAAGATTTTCGTCATCACAGCTCACAACGCCCCTCACGTAATGAAAGAAATAGGGCGTTTGCGCGAAATTGCTTTCCGTACGGCTGGAGGAGGAACAGGAAAGTCAATGGATATCGACGAATACGACACCTGCGAAAACTGTTATAAACAACTCATCGTCTGGAATCCTGATGCGGATGAAATTATTGGGGGGTATCGCTATCTGTGTGGTGAAGATTGGGAACTTGACGAAGATGGGCAACCTAAATTAGCAACGAGTCATCTCTTTCATTTTTCTGAAAAGTTTTTGAAAGACTACATGCCTTACACCGTGGAGTTAGGACGCTCGTTTGTCAGTTTAGAATATCAAAATGTGCGTAGAAACACCAAGAGTATTTTTGCCTTGGACAACTTATGGGACGGCTTAGGGGCATTGACGGTACTCAACCCCAAACTCAAATATTTCTTTGGAAAGATGACCATGTATCCGTCGTACATTCGCAAAGGGCGGGATATGATACTTTACTTTTTAGAAAAACATTTCGGAGACCGCGAACACTTGATTGTTCCTGTGCGACCTTTGAAGATAGAAGCGAATCCGCAGGAGTTAGACGCATTGTTCTGTGGGAATGATTTTAAAGCCAATTATCGAATACTGAATCGAGAAATCCGTCAGTTAGGCTATAACATTCCGCCATTAGTCAATGCCTATATGGGCTTGAGTCCTACCATGAAACTTTTTGGTACAGCTATCAATGATGGATTTGGCGATGTGGAAGAGACAGGCATCTTAATCGCCGTGGATGAAATATTGGAAGACAAAAGAGTAAGACACATCGAGAGCTTTATCAAGGAACACCGCGAATCGCTCGAAATCACATCAGGCGCGAACAAGGTCATTTACAAAGATAAATAAAACTTGTTCTGCTAATTCTGACAGACGTTGGGAGAACGCAAAAACTAACAAGCGTTGATTCCTCCAATAAGGTCATGCGCCTCACAGATTCTTCCACCTTCGCTTTTGGAAAGGAAACGTTAAATTTTATACTGAATATAAATCTATTATTAACTAATAAAACAAATGATTATGAGAAAAATTTCGATGATGCTATTAGCATTCGTTGGCATGTTGGGAATGGTGTCGTGTACGAATACTGAAAGTGCATCCAAAGAAGACTTTACTACTTATGTAGAGCCTCGCATAGGAACGGCTCATTGTCGCTATTTCCATATGGCACCGGGTGCCTTACCTTTTGGTATGGCAAAGCCCGGTCCGTCTACCAATGGTCATTATGGTAACAAGTCGGGCTGGGAGGCTACTGGGTATGATTATCGTGACAAGAGTATTGAGGGATTTCCTTGTTTGCATGAATTTCAGATTGGTGGCATCACGCTGATGCCTACCGTGGGACAGCTTTTCACTGTACCAGGCGATACCGCCATGACGGGTGAGCGCAAAGGCTATCGCTCTACATTCTCCCACGATGATGAAGTGGCAACAGCAGGTTATTACTCTGTATTGCTAAAAGACTACAACGTCACAGCAGAGGTTACTGCCACCACACGTGTGGCATTCCAGCGTTACACTTTCCCTGAAAGTAAAGAGAGCCGAATATTGTTCGACATCGGCAATCGACAAGGCGAGAGTGGTGCCGTAAAGGATGCCAAGGTTGAAATCAAAGATAATGGAACGGTCGTAGAAGGTTGGGTGATTACCTTGCCCGAATACGTGAAGAAATATCAGCCGGGGGCTGAGGTTCCTCTGTATTTCTATGCGGTCATCGACAAGAAACCTACCGCTGTGGGAACTTTCAACGGCAAAAAGGTAAAGAAAGACTCGCTGACTGCTAACGGACTCGGTGCGGGTGCGTACCTTACTTTCGAGACTTCTAATCAGGAAAAGATTACCGTGAAAGTGGGTGTCTCCTACACTTCTGTAGAGAATGCGCGCTTGAATTTGGAAACAGAGGCGAAGGACATGGCTTTTGATGAAGCCAAGAAGCAGTCGCACGACACTTGGAACGAGCATTTGAGTCGCATCGCAGTAGAAACAGAGAACAAAGACGACAAGGTGAAATTCTACACAGGATTGTATCATGCCATCTTGGGTCGTGGCATTGCCAGCGATGTCAATGGTGCTTATCCCAAACACGACGGTACGATAGGACAGATTGAAATGAAGGACGGAAAGCCAGCTTTCAACCTCTATAACACTGACGCCATGTGGGGAGCACAATGGAATCTCAACCAAGTATGGATTATGGCTTACCCAGAACACATGTCAGACTTTATCAGCAGTCACCTGCAGGTGTTCAAAGACAGTGGTTGGTTGGGCGATGGCTTGGCCAACAGTCGCTATGTGTCGGGTGTGGGAACCAACCAACTCAGTTTGATGATTGCAGCGGCTTATGCTTGTGGCATTCGTGATTTTGATGTCAACTTGGCTTACGAAGCTTGCCGAAAGAACGAACTGGATGGCGAGAATCGCCCATTTGGTGCTGGAAAGACCGATACCAAACTCTTTGTAGAACACGGCTATGTGCCTCATCAAGACACAGGTGAGGGAGCTGATGAAATGTTTATGTTCTCGGCATCGCACACTTTGGAGTATGCGTTTAGCGCATGGGCAACGGCACAAATGGCAAAGGCGTTGGGAAAAACCGACGATTACAACCAACTCATGTCGCTGTCGAAAGGTTGGGAGCGAATTTATGACAAAGAAACCAACTTCGTACGTCCAAAGAAAGCGGATGGAAAGTTTATCGACAACTTCAACCCAATGCAGGTATGGCGCGGTTTCCAAGAGGGTAACGCATGGCAATATACTTTCTATGTGCCTCACGATGCCAAGGCTTTGGCTGACAAAGTGGGGACGGAAGTTTTCACCAACCGCTTGGATAGCATCTTCACCCAATCGCAAAAACTAATCTTTAGTGGCGGTACAGAGGTAGGGGCATTCGCTGGTTTGGAGACACTATACAACCAAGGTAACCAACCTTGTCTACACATTTCATGGATGTTCAACGAAGCAGGCAAACCGTCGCACACGCAAAAATGGGTTCGTGCCATTTTGAACGAGTTCTATGGCACCGACGGCATCCACGGTTACGGCTACGGTCAGGATGAAGACCAAGGGCAATTGGGCGCATGGTTCGTACAATCTTCCATTGGTATGTTCGACGTGAAAGGCTTGACGGCACAAGAGCCAGCCTTTGGATTAGGTAGTCCTCTGTTCAACAAAATCACCATTCGTCTAAACAAGGATTATTATCCTGGCAAACAATTCGTTATTCAGGTGAAGGACAACAGCAAGGACAACATCTACGTGCAAGAGTACAAACTCAATGGAGATGTGCTGAACAGTACCTACCTGCCTTTTGCTACCTTTGCCAAAGGTGGAAAGTTAGAGGTGACGATGGGTAACACGCCCAAGGATAAATACTAAGAAATGTAAATATATTTCACATTTTATTTGGAAGTATAAATAACCTCCAAAATCTCAAGAAAACGTGCATGGCTACTCAAAATTTGACAGTTATGCACGTTTTCTTTTCTCTTCATAACTTCCTCATATTCAAAGTTTTAGTCATCTATCTTAGGAACATTGACGTCATTCACATATCATAGCGTTATTAACTCATGGAGATAAGCGGCTTATCTCCGTAACTTTGTTGCCTTATCTCCATGGGTTAGTCGCCTTATCTCCATGAGTTAAGAAAAGCACCTAAATGACGCAAGGCAAACGAAAACAAATTGTCAAGATTTTTACCAATTCTTCTACGTGACATAGACGAAAATGAGATGACTACTATTTGGCTTTTTAGGATGCTCGCTGTCCACATTTAATAACCGACACCAATTTTCATTCTATGATTGGGTGGTGGCTATCGGAAAATGATTGATTTCAACAACGCTAAACGTCTGCACATGAGCATAGGAATGAAAACTCACATCACCTTGTATTTAAGCAAGGTGTTTGGATGTAACCCCTTTGGAAAATGAAGAAAAATAGTTGTGTATCTGCTGAATATTAGTTATCTTTGACACGCTAAAAACTGATGAACGATGCTTACAAGCTCATTTATCCACAAATTTATTGACTTAACTTAAATCATTGGAATGAAGAAATTTTTATTCTTAACGTATGTACTAACTATTGCATTCAATGCCATGGCAGCTATCCAGACGAGCCAAACACTACCTACGGAGGGAAAGCCTGAACATTGTTACACGATAGCCAATGGACAAGGTTATTATTGCAACGCAACCACATCTCCAACAAGGAACTCGGCAAATTATGCCAAGTTTGCCTTTTACGAGAGTGACAAAGACGATTCCTACTACATCTATAATATGACCGTCAACAAATGGGTGAGCTATCAGGTAGCTGACCAGTATTCTCCCAAACAAGGCTTCGTGTCAATGACTGATGCAAAACAAACGGCAGCCATTTATAAAATCACGGAGATTAGTGGTGGGGCTTTTGAAATTCAACCTTACACAACCACTGGTGTTGCAAGTATCTACTTAAATTGGTTTCAAGGCGTAGGCAACTCTAATCCTGAAGACGGCACCGTAACGCTTGGACTTTGGACGGACAACGGCGCTCAAGACGCTGGTTCAAGATGGTTCTTGACAGAAGTGGGTGTAAAACACAACTATATTCTTTTCAGCGACGGTATGCCCAGTTCTGCAACGGTTACAATCAACGGGCAAGTGTTCAAAGGACTGAATGCACAGGGTAATCAATCAATAACTATCGAAGGCGATCTTCGCCAAAGCGATGTAAAGGTAAGTGTTGGTGGCGGTAGCGTAGCAAAGGTGACGATAGACAACCTCAACTACCAAATAGACGTGAAGTTCATCCAATTCTTTACGCCAACCAATGGCATTGAGGCAGAAAAGAAATATCCGTATTTGTTGCAAATGCCTATGGCTTATATCAAGATGACAGGCAACAACTTGCATCATACTACCAAACGAAGTGAGGCGGATAAATTTATCATGATTGAATCTGAAAGCCAAGGGCATTATTTCATCTATGACTTGTCTGCGAAATGCTACCTTACCTATATCAACGTAGCAAACGGTAGTAGCCAAACACTTACCAACGAAAGTTATGTGAGATATACAACAGAAAAATTAAAGGCAAGCACTTGGCAGATGTACTATCTCTCTGAGCAAAGTGTGGCTATTCTTCCAAGCGAAATCACGAACCCCACAGCAAGCTCTCCCGCGTTAAACTTTACAGGTGGCATTGACTATGGTTGTGTCCTCAACCTTTGGCGTGCCGATGATAGCAATTCCGCATGGAAGTTTGTTGATCCTTCTGTTGGTTCTATGCCCTGTGCCACATTAATGTATGCCCTCCCAGGTGCACCATACATGCACAAATTGACACCCAATGAAGGAGAAAAAGTAATTGATGTTGACCTTCAGGCAATCCCAACCTTGTCACTGAAAGAGGATCGCATCGCCTTGGGCAATAAATACAAGTACGTATCAGGCACAGCGCCCACAAATGAGGGTGAATATGTGTACACGGTTAAGACCAAAGGGGACAACGGAGGAGAAGAGACACTGACTAAAGTGCGCCTTATTGTAGATGCTCACATGCAGTCTCCTACTCCTATGATGAGCTGGCTGACATGGAACTGGTTTGCGCATTCCATCGCTCACGATAAAATAATTGACATTGCCAAAGGCATGCAAAAATACGGACTTATTGATGCTGGTTTCAATTCCATCGTGTTGGATGACACATGGGCTAAACAAACCACCGACAAGAACGACTTGACTTATGACGCCTTAAAGTTTCCTGATGGCATTACTGGCTTAAAAATCGCCCTCAAGAAAATCAATCCGCAATTGAAAGTTGGCATTTACAGTGACGCAGGGTCTATGACTTGCGAGAATTATCAACCAGGGTCGTACGGACATGAAGCCCAACACATTGCATTATTCGACTCATGGGGCGTAGATATGCTTAAATATGACTACTGTAACCGTGAAGCAAGCACTCAAGTAAGTTATTCCCGAATGGGCAAGGTGATAGCCGAACTCAACAAAACACGCAAAGCCAAAGGCGAAACGCCTTTCGTGTTCAATATTTGTGAGTGGGGTAAAACCCAACCTTGGACATGGGGTGCCGAAGCTGGAGGATCAAGCTGGCGTGCCACAAGTGATGCTCGTGAAGACTGGATAGGTAACAACTCGAGACCTGGTGTGATTGGTGGCGTTGATGAAGTTCGACGCTTATGGATGTATGCAGGAGTTAACCGCTTCAATGACCTTGACATGATGTGTATCGGACTTCATGGCTTAGGAGGACCGAGCAACAATACGGCTACACATCAACAGAACGGTGGAAAGATTAATGGTTTGACCGATTCGCAGGCACGTACACAAATGTCATTGTGGTGCATGCTTGCAAGTCCACTGGCGTTGACGTGTGACCTCCGTGAAACTCCTAAAGGTGAGGCGAACTCTATTCAAGACCTACCTACCCCACTGATTACCAATGCCGACATAGAAACGCTAACTAACAAAGAAATTCTTGCCATTAACCAAGATGCACTCGGACAACAGGCTGAATATATGGAGTCGCTTTCGACAGGTAAGGTGAACTACTCCAGTACGGGGTACGATGTCTATGTGAAAGATTTGACAGGTGGACGAATGGCGGTATCTGTGACTAACCGCAGTGGTTCGACGGTAGAGATACCCGCACTAAAACTCATCAATCTTTATCTCAAAGCGGACACGAAATACGATTGCCACGAAATTTGGTCGAAGACTGACATTCAAATCGAAAACGAGCTGGTGGTGGGGTCGCTCAAAGCTTACGAGACAAAAGTTTATGTTTTAGCCGCTCATAAAGGGGATGACACTGCTATTAAAAACATTGTAGGGTCTTTACAAACTAATAATGAGACACCTCGCTACGATCTTTCGGGTCGCATCGTGAACGAAAACTTCAAAGGCGTTTCTATAAAAAATGGGATAAAGACCATTCGCCTATAACCCTGAGCATACCTCATCGCATAAGACGCAATGGAGTTCTATGAAAAACTTCATTGCGTCTTATTTTTGAAAAAGAGCGTGAGAAAGATGAAAGACTTAAATAAAATAAGGTGTGACGATACAGCAAATACTTTACAATGTATCAAATGATGGGCAAAGATATGCCGTTGATTTTCTGATAAATCTCCAACGCATACACATCGGTCATGCCACTGATATAATCGATGACAGCCATGATGCGTGTTTCAAGGTCGGGGCTTTGTATATCGTATTGGCTACTAAAACGGCGGAGGAGCTGTTGCGAATAAAACCGTTCGGGATTTACTGCGGCTTCAATCATCGTTTCCATCAGCGTTTGCATAATTTTATAACCAGCTAACTCTACATCCAACACGGGCTTGCTGTGATAAATGCGTTGATATGAAAGTGTCGAACAATGCTTGTAGGCCTGACGTTGCGTTTCGTCAATGTGGTCGATGAGGCTACCTTCGAACGTTCCATTCAAGATTGCCTCCTCGTTAGCAACAAAGGCCTCAACGCATTTGTTTTCCAGTTTGCCGACAGCACAGGCTCGCATATACACAACCTTTTCGTTGTTATCGGTAAGTCCCTCGTCCGCTATACGCTGTTTGATGTGCCTTTGTGTTTCTTCATCAAAGAAGCCCATCAGCAAATGTGCAGTTTCTTCAAAAGAAAGAATCTTGAGCTTATGGGCATCTTCAATATCCATAATCTCATAACAAATATCATCTGCGGCTTCTACCAAGTAAACCAAAGGATGCCGTGCATAACGTATCGGTTCGCCTGATTGCGAAAGTTTCATGATTTCTAACTCGTCTGCCACCTTTATGTATGTTTCCTCTTCGCTGGAGAAAAAGCCAAATTTGCCGTGATTTCCTGCCAAACTGCTGGCAAAAGGATACTTTACAATGCTTGCCAAGGTGGCGTATGTCATGACAAACCCACCGATACGTCTGCCGTTGAAACGATGAGTAAGCAATCTGAATGCGTTGGCATTGCCCTCAAAGTGGGTGATATCATCCCAAAAACGTTTGCTTAAACGTGATTGCAAGTAATTTCCAGCTCCTTCGGTGAAAAAAGTTTGTATGGCTCGTTCACCACTATGACCGAATGGAGGGTTACCCATGTCATGCGCCAAGCATGCGGCACTCACGATAGTACCGATTTGTTCAAACAAGGTTCCACGCAATTCGGGGTGCCTTTCGCAAAGCAAAGTGGAGACATCCATTCCTAAAGACATACCGACAGAAGCCACTTCCAGAGAATGAGTCAGACGGTTGTGGACAAAGATAGACCCCGGTAGCGGAAAGACTTGCGTTTTGTTTTGCAGACGCCGAAATGGCGCAGAGAAGATGAGGCGGTCGTAATCACGCTTAAATTCCGACCGATCGTCATGACGCTCGGCATGTTTTAGTTCTTGTCCGAAGCGTTTGTTAGAAATTAGAGTTTGCCACTTCATAGCACAAAAGTACAAGTAATTTGTGTAATTTGGTTCTTTTTAAGGATAAAAATGCTACATTATGGCGATTATTCGTTATTTTTGCATCTTATAATCAGCATCATACGAAGTAGAACCACTTGAGTGATGGCATGATTTCCAGATTAAATGAAGAATGAATGAGATGATACAGATAAAAGTTATCAACAAAGGACACCAACCTTTACCAACCTATGCAACAGCACAAAGTGCTGGCATGGATTTGCGAGCAAACATAGAAGCTCCGCAGATCTTAAAACCTATGGAGCGCAAACTCATAGCTACGGGGTTGTATATCGCACTGCCAGAAGGCTATGAGGCACAAATACGGCCACGCAGTGGACTGGCTCTGAAACATGGCATAACTGTATTGAACACACCAGGAACAATCGATGCCGATTATCGAGGTGAGATAATGGTGCTGTTAGTGAACTTCTCTGACAAGGAGTTTGTTATCAACGATGGTGAGCGCATTGCTCAAATGGTCATAGCTCAACATGAGCAGGGACAATTTGTTGAAGTGACACAGTTAGACGAAACCGAGCGAGGAGCAGGAGGATACGGCCACACTGGTGTCAAATAATTGATGGTTAGACGTAAATATAGAATAAGTTGAAAATATTGTATCAATATCATACCCCTTGGACATGGATTTTATTCATGCTTCTATTTCTCTCTAAGCCCATGCTTGCACAAGAGAGTCAGGAAGAAGTTGTGACCGAAGAAGAACTGAAATCCATGCTTTGGGATGATGTTCAAACACGCTATGACTATCTGTTCTTGCAAGCCGTGTGCCAACAACTCAATGGGAAAAATGACTTAGCCTTTGACTTGTTGAAACAATGCCTTGCCATTCACCCACAAGCTGCCGAAGCTTATTTCTTACAAGGACAGCTGTACGCCAAACAGCGCAATGACTCGTTGGCACTTCAAAATTTTGAAAAGGCTGCTTCACTCCAGCCAAAGAATACCGATTATCAAGAGCGAGTGGCGCAATATTATATCGGTACGGGCGCTTACGAAAAAGCAATTACAGCCTATGAGCAAATCTACGAAAGCCATCATGAGCGGTCGGACGTGCTCAACATTTTGGCACAGTTATACAATCAACAAAAGGATTATGACAAAATGCTGTCAATCATAGATAGAATAGAATTGGCTGAAGGCAAAAGTGCAGAACTGACTTTGTCGAGAATGAATATCTATGAGATGCAGGGCAACAAGACCCGAGCCTATGAAACATTGAAAGCGTTGACAAAATCTTTCCCGAATGATGTTGAATATCGAGTAATGTTGGGCAATTGGCTGATGCAGAACGATAAGCAGAAAAAGGCTTATCAACTATTTGCACAAGCTTACAAGGAAGAGCCTAACAATGCCACAGTACTGGCTTCACTGTACGATTACTACAACACGGTGGGTGATAAAGACAAGGCAGTAGATTTGCGAGATCGTATTTTGATGAGTAAGCAAACACCATTGCAAACCAAATTAACGATGTTTCAACAGGTGATTCGCGACAATGAAGCGCATCAACGTGACAGTACAGAAGTACTCAACCTGTTTCAAAAAGTAATGAAAGCCAATCCCAAAGATGCAGATATCGCCTCTTTGGCTGCAACGTACATGTATTTGAAACACATGCCAACGGACACGGTACAGGCGGCTTTGCAGCATGTGATTGATATTGCACCAGAACAGTCGACTGCTCGATTGCAACTCTTGCAGACATATGTACCCAAAAAGAATTGGCAGAAAATCATAGAGATTTGCGAACAAGGAGCTCAATTCACTCCTAATGAAATGGCTTACTACTACTATTTAGCATGGGCACACGTTCAGCAAGATCATCAAAAACAAGCCATTGAAGCCTTAAGGAAAGGTGTGAGTACAATCAATGCCAATAGCGATGCTGGATTAGTGAGTGAGTTTTATGCCATGATGGGCGACCTATTGCACCAACAAGGTGAAAAAACAGAAGCGTTTGCTGCCTACGATAGTTGCTTGCAGTGGAAAGACGACAACATCAGTTGCCTGAACAATTACGCATACTTCCTGAGTGAAGATGGGAAACAGTTGTCTAAAGCCGAGGAGATGAGCTATCGAACCATCAAGGCAGAGCCTTCCAATGCCACTTATTTGGACACATACGCTTGGATTTTATTCTTACAAGAGCGGTATACAGAGGCGAAGTTGTATATTGACCAAGCTCTTCAAAATGACACAGACTCTTTGCAAAGCAGTGTGATCATAGACCATGCTGGAGATATATATGCTATGAACGGTCAGGTGCAGCAAGCATTGGAGTATTGGACGAAAGCCTTAAAATTGGCAGATAAAAATGACAAGGCTTTCATCGAAAGAAAGATAAAACAGAAGAAATACATCAAAAAATGAAATACATCATACACTTTCTATACTTGAGTTTCGGGCTTCTCTTCATTACCTCTTGTGCATCTAAAAAGAGTATGACGAAGGAACCCGCAAAAGGAGAAATTTCAAAGCCATCCACTCAAATACCTGCGGAAGAGATGAATAAACACCTCTTCGTGAAGAAGGTGATAGACAATGGAGTATATGCACCGAACATTGTGGGAAAAATATCTTTTCAATTAACACGTGGCAGTCAGCGCATCTCTGCACCGGGTTCATTGAAAATGCGTAAAGACAAGGTAATACGCCTGCAACTGTTCATTCCATTCTTGGGTAGTGAAGTAGGTAGGATAGAATTTACACCCGATGGAGTGCTGGTTATTGATAGGATTCACAAAGAATATGTCAAAGCCACTTATGACGATGTTGCATTCCTTCGAAACAATGGATTAAACTTTTATAGCTTGCAGGCACTGTTTTGGAACCAGTTGATGATTCCTGGTGAAAAGCAGGTTACAGCATCTGACTTAGAAAACTTTAGAGTAAATCTAACTCAAACTGGAGACTTTTACCCTATTACTTTAGTGAAGGGAGCTATGACCTATCTTTGGAATGCCAACAAAAACAATGGGCGAATAGCTACTGCGGTGATAAATTATGAGAACAGTCAACAAGAAAAATCTGTTCTGACATGGAATTATCAAAACTTTAAGAGTATTGGGTTGCAATATTTTCCCTCAACACAGTCGTTTACCTTTACGACTCGCCAAGGTGCAAAGACCCGTCAGCATGGAGAAGTAACGATAGCAATGGACGACATAAAAACAGATGCAGATTGGGAAGAACGCTCCACCGTTTCCAACCGCTATCAACGAGTAGATGCAGAGGACATTATAGGAAAGCTTTTATACAGTAAATGAAACGATATCTAATTATACTTGTAGCATTGTCTTTGTCGATTTCTCTTTCGGCACAGAAGAAACGGACTCCTATTAAAAGGAAGGCAAAGACCACAAAGACTACAAAGAAGACCACAAACGGCAAGAAAAAAAATAGTAAGACAGCCAAGTACTCTACGCCATCCATTAAGGGCTTAGAGAATCAACGCAGTCAAGTCCGGCGTAAAATCAAGCAGCAAGAGCGTGCATTGAGAGCAAATCAGTCTGATGTGAAGAAGCGTTTGCAAGATCTTCTCATTCTCAACACTGCCATCACGGACAGACAAAAAAACATAGAGACCATTGAGAACGATATTCAGCATTTGGATGGAAATATCCAAATACTGCATACACAGCTCCAAACCTTAGAGGAACAACTGGCTGAACGAAAGAAAAAATATATCAAATCGATGGCGTATATGACCCGTAGCCATACGATTCAAGAAAAACTAATGTTTATCTTTTCGGCAAAAGACTTTGCGCAAATGTACCGTCGCTATCAGTTTGTGCGTGACTATGCTGCCTACCAACGTGCCCAAGGCGAAAGCTTGAAAGCCAAACAACAACAAGTAAACGACAAGCAAGCACAGTTGCATCGCGTAAAAGGACAGAAGAATAATTTGCTTTGGAAAGGAAAGAAGGAAAAGGAAACACTTGAAGGCCAACAAAATGAACAGAAGCAGAAGGTAAGCAGTCTGCAGAAAGAACAAAAAACCATCCAAGTTGTTATTTCCCAACAGCGACAAAAAGATGCTGCTCTGAATGCCGAAATTGATAAGTTGATAGCCATAGAAGTAGCAAAGGCAAAGGCACGTGCCGAAGCCGAGGCGAAGAGAAAAGCAGCATTGGCAGAGGCTGCACGAAAGAGAGCTGCAGAGGTTGCCAGGAAGAAAGCTGAAGCCGAAGCTGAAGCCCGTGAGAACGCACGACGTATCGCTGAAGCCAAACTGCGAGAAGAACAACAAAAAGCGCAAGCACGAGCTGCAGCAGCCGCAGCAGAGAAAGCTCGCCAAGAACAGTCTGAGGCGCAAGCACGAGCGGCAGCACAAGCTCGAGAAGCAGCTGAGCAAAAAGCTCGAGAAGCTGAAGCAGCGCGTGTGGCTGCCGAACGAAAAGCGGTAAGCGATGCTGTTCGCAACAAAGAAAACATTGAAAGAGCCCAAAAGAGAGCGGACGAAAGCTTGAAAATGAGTTCTGTGGATAGAATGTTGAGTGGTGGATTTGAAGCCAATCGGGGAAGATTACCTATCCCTATCACAGGAGGTTATAGAATTGTGAGCCATTTTGGACAGTATCAAGTGGAAGGACTCAAAAATGTGACGCTTGATAATAAAGGTATCAATATCTTAGGAAGTGCTGGCTGTCAAGCTCGCTCTATCTATGATGGCGAGGTGAGTGCCGTCATGACGTACGGAGGAACAACGGTCATCATGGTTCGTCACGGTTCGTACATTTCTGTTTACTGTAATTTGAGTTCCGTCAGAGTTGTGAAAGGACAAAAAGTAAGTACGCGGCAGGCACTCGGTACCGTAGGAAAAGATAACATTCTACAATTCCAACTACGCCATGGCACCGCTAAACTGAACCCTGAATCTTGGTTGGGAAGATAAGTTTGGGCTAACTTTGGCTGCATGATGTTTTGAAGAATACAGTGCATCTACATGGGACGTCTATTCTTAGCAATGAGTATTATTTTCAATTATAACAAGAAATTGATTTTAACCTGCTAAATAATGGAAAAGAAGAGTAAAGCGAGTTCCGCACACATATGTCCTCACTGTGGGAAAATACTACCTCCCAAAGTGGTGAACAGATATTATTTTAGAGGTAAAGATAGCACATCCACATGTCCCCACTGTCAACAACTGATAAAACTTGAAAAAGAGCCATTGCCTATTTATATCACCTGCTTATTTTGTTGTCTGACATTTTTAGCTAGTCAGTTTTATCTTTATTATATAGGTTCTAATTCTTTCTTCGCATTTCTCTTCGGTTTGTTGTCGCTTTTCCCTTTCGTAGTTTTATTTATACGTTATCGGTTGCAACGCATTCGATTTATCAAGGGTTAATATCGTAAGACCAAATTTGGTCTATTTACAGAACTTTTTAACTCCAATCAACCGTAAACATCTAACATTTTTCAATAAGTTCTTACGCAGTTGTTTCATCACTCGTTGCCACTACTGTCCGCATAACAGGCGATATGACTCACAATTTAGCACAAAAGAACGTATTTTATTGAAATAGCACTTGCAACACCGAGAGCGATTTTAGCTCTGGGAACGAAGGTACATGCAATCGATAAAACTTTAATATCATCTCAACGCAACGATTGCGTTCCTGCCTGGTAAACTTAAAAACATGCATGGAATCGTAATTCATTCGCATGAGAAGGCGAATTTTTGAAGCCTCACTCGGCACAATAAAATCCCCATGTGCAGGTTGATTAGGCGTAAAAACGCCATTGCGCAAATCAAAGAAATCATGACCCGTGTTGTCCTCCAAGTTAGGATAAAATCCAATAAATCGAGTCAAATGCAACATAAAAACCAAATGGAAATTAGCAAAGCCTGCTGTCGCAGCATCTAACCAATGTACACTTGTTGTTACGTATTGATACAACGCCCCACTGGCTTGTTCTCCTTTCAGACATTGATACAGAAATTCGGCAATGAAAAGCGAGATGGAAAGCTTCAATGCGTCAAAAGGAATACTTAAATATGGATTAACCATACGCACCTCTTTCAAGCGTGGAAGACGTCCATTGTGAAGAGCATCATATTCGATTTCTAAATGAGTAAGCGGCTGAAAAAACTGTACTCCTATGCGACCGTGCTTCGTTTTCTTGACACGATGTATAAAAGTGACGCAACCCATTCGTTCAGTGAATAAATCCACGATCAATTGAGCATCGCCATACTTAAGTGCACGCAGTACAATTGCTTCTGTCTTTACCAACATAAATTCTGATTTTGAAGAACAAAAATACTAATTTTCATTGATTTATTAAAAAATATCAGATAATATTTGGTACATAAAGAAAATTGTCCTACCTTTGCACCCGCTAATCAAATGGCACGGTCCCTTCGTCTATCGGTTAGGACGTGAGATTTTCATTCTCAAAAGAGCAGTTCGATTCTGCTAGGGACTACTACTGAAATAAAAAGAAAATCAAAGAAGATGGCAAACCACAAATCATCACTTAAAAGAATCCGTCAGGACAAAGTTAAGACTTTGCACAATAAGTATTATGCAAAGACAATGCGTAATGCAGTGCGCAAGTTGCGTGCTATGGACAACAAGGATGAAGCTATCAAGCTATTTCCTGTAGTACAGAAAATGTTAGACAAATTAGCTAAGACTAATACCATCCACAAGAATAAGGCTGCAAACTTGAAATCAAGCTTGTCACAACACATTAACAGCCTCGGATAAGTCTATTTGAACATTGAAAATATTCAAAGGTCACATCTCTTATGAAATGTGGCCTTTTACTATTTTCTCGAAGACTTGGCATGCGCATCGTGGTAATATCCACCACGTTTGGAACCCAACAAAAAAGGTTCTGCAGCCTGATAACGAATCCGAAAAGGTGCACCCGTATAATTTCGTGCAGGACCTATCACAACAATCCAGCCATCAATAAATCCCGCTTCTCCCACTATCAAGTCGTTAGCCGAAGCCACCTCCACAGGTAAATCGCCTCGCCATTCCCACATTAATTGTTTAATTCTTTCTTCAGAACAATTAAAAATTTCATTCACCTTTAGGCGATGCCCGTCTTTTTTGCTAAATGTAGCACAATCACAAGTTTTCCAAACCACAGAGTCTTGATCTGTAATGACGGATTGAAAGGTCACACAGTCTTCATCTTCATAAGCTCTATAAATCTCGATGTGCCGACTCCCTTCAGGATTTGTCTTGAGATAATCTTGATAACTACGCTCTAAAACCTGCAAGAAAGTACGCTCATCGCTCGCCTGTTCGTCTTCCACACCAACCACATCGTTGATCCAATTTCGAATACTCCTTACAGCTTCAGCCTCACCTTCTAACGGAAACTCTACAGATACTTGATAACGTTGTCGTTGAAAGCTGACCTTTTGTGTCGTGGTAAATACAACACCCGCCATTGAAGAAATGGCGAATAAACTTAAGACGAATAAAAAAGTAATTTTTTGCACCATGATTTCCACTTGCAAATTTAATAAAAATTCGATGGAAACAGCCCTCGTTTTTAGGCATTTTTAGTTGTAAAACATTTCATCAATTCCCATTAATTTCGTATCTTTGCAACAATGTACGAAATATTTCTGCAGACAAAGAAAACTTGTCTGCTTTAAGTTTTCTTCAATTTGCAAATATAATTTTACAAGACATAAAATGGCAGAAAAACAAAATACCGAAAATAACTATTCAGCCAGTAATATTCAAGTATTGGAAGGGCTGGAAGCGGTTCGTAAACGCCCTGCAATGTACATCGGCGACATCAGTGAGAAAGGTCTTCATCATCTCATCAACGAGACTGTAGACAACTCGATTGATGAAGCGATGGCAGGCTATTGCACGGACATAGAGGTAACTATTAATGACGATGAGTCTATCACCGTGCAAGATAATGGGCGTGGTATCCCCGTAGACCAACACGAAAAACTACACAAGTCCGCCTTAGAAGTGGTCATGACGGTACTCCATGCCGGCGGAAAGTTCGACAAAGGCTCGTACAAAGTCAGTGGAGGTCTTCACGGAGTTGGTGTGAGTTGTGTCAACGCATTATCATCGCATATGACATCTCAGGTATTCCGAGATGGCAAAATCTATCAACAAGAATACGAAAGGGGAAAAGCGCTCTACCCTGTAAAGGTTGTTGGAGAAACCGACAAGCGAGGCACACGCCAGCAATTCTGGCCCGATAAGTCCATTTTTACGACCACCCATTTCCAATGGGACATCATTGCAAGGCGCATGCGCGAGCTGGCTTTCCTCAATGCTGGCATCCGCATCACCCTTACAGACCTGCGTCCTAACGAGGAGGGCAAGACACGAACAGAGGTATTTCATGCCAAGGACGGACTCAAAGAGTTTGTTCGCTACGTAGACAGGCACCGCACACACCTGTTTGATGATGTCATCTATCTCAAAACCGAGAAACAAGGCATCCCTATTGAGGTAGCCATCATGTACAATACCGACTATTCAGAAAACATCCATTCATACGTCAACAACATCAACACCATTGAGGGAGGAACTCACCTCACTGGCTTCCGTGCCGCATTGACACGTACGTTGAAAACGTATGCAGACAGCGAGCCTACAATCTCCAAACAAATTGAGAAAGCAAAAATAGAGATTGCTGGCGAAGACTTCCGTGAGGGGCTCACTGCTGTCATCTCCATCAAGGTAGCTGAACCCCAGTTTGAAGGTCAAACGAAAACAAAATTAGGCAATAGCGAGGTGTCTGGTGCTGTTCAACAGGCGGTAGGAGAAGCCCTCAGCAACTATCTTGAAGAACATCCAGCAGAGGCTAAACAGATTTGTGAGAAGGTTGTTTTAGCCGCAACCGCACGTATCGCCGCACGCAAAGCACGCGAAAGTGTACAGCGCAAAAACTTTATGAGTGGCGGAGGATTGCCAGGTAAGTTGGCAGACTGTTCTAACAAAGACCCAAAAGATTGCGAAATATTCCTCGTCGAGGGTGACTCTGCAGGTGGTTCTGCTAAGCAAGGACGAGATAGATATACACAAGCAATTTTGCCTTTACGTGGTAAAATTTTGAATGTCGAAAAGGTACAATGGCATCGTGTCTTTGAAGCAGAGTCGGTAATGAATATCATTCAAAGCATTGGCGTGCGCTTTGGTGTAGAAGGAGAAGCCGACCGTGAGGCAAATATTGACAAACTACGTTATGACAAGATTATCATCATGACCGACGCCGATGTCGATGGTTCACACATCGACACCCTCATTATGACGCTCTTCTATCGATTCATGCCGAAAGTTATTGAAGAAGGACACCTTTACATCGCTACTCCACCGCTCTACAAATGTTCGTATAAGAACAAAGCCAACGAGTATTGCTACACCGAACAACAACGACAGGCATTCATTGACAAATACGCCAATGGCGAAGAAGACAGCAAAAGCATTCACACGCAGCGCTACAAAGGTTTGGGAGAGATGAACCCCGAGCAACTTTGGGAGACCACTATGAACCCCAAGACTCGTTTGCTCAAGCAAGTAACCATAGAGAATGCTGCCGATGCAGATGAGATTTTCTCCATGCTCATGGGCGATGACGTAGAACCACGTCGTGAATTTATTGAAAAGAATGCTACCTATGCGAACATTGATGCATAAGTAACTCACTCCTTATTTACACGGAACATGATAAGCGTTATCATGTTCCGTTTTTTATTAAATGACACGATAAGTCATTGCCATTCAGCGCTTCACCGTGCCATTGATTAGTGGTAAGCTGCTTGACTCATATACAGCGCAATGGTCTTAAAGCGCACATACTCCTCACTGAGATACATATAACCTCGATAACGGGAGTTTGTACCCCATGAATTTTTCGCCTTAAAGAACAGTCTGCCCTGTTTATCGTGCGCCATCCCCACTAATACCATACAATGGTCGTCTGTGGTTTTTAAGGTTTCAAATGCGCGCTGCCGCATTTCTGCAGTCACATGAACAGGCGTATTGTCCAACGCTGCCACACCATTGGCAAATGAGAAGCCAGGCTCACTGATGTCACCTTCCCAACAAACAGGATGTCCAGCTTGCAACGCTTTTTTGAGATGCGTCATTAAAGTATCCAAAGGAAGATTCTTAAATGCTTGCCTAAACTGATTGTCTGGTATCTCCAACACAAACGAATGCCCATAAGGATGGTGCGTAAAACTGGTCAATGAGAGATATTCATCAGGCAAACACACACTGTGTGCAAATTCCAAAGGCGTGTATTCGGCATGTAAAAAGAAGACGAAGCGAGGCAAAGAGCCAAGCTCTTGGTCTAACTTATCATCCATGAGATGCTGCAATTGACTTAGCGAGGATGCGCAAGAAGCCAAATGTCGCATTTTTCTACGCAACACATTATAATTCACATTTTTAGCCGGATATGAATCTTCATGTAACAAGCCGTAACGCTGTATCAAATCAAGTGTCATGGATGAAACTCCTCGCAACTGAATGGGCTTCTTTCCTCTCATAAAGAAAGCCGCTTGTGTCTGCTCCTCTAACAACTTTCTTGCCAAATAGTCGACCGATAAATCTACCGAATCCCCCATCATCAAACGCTCAGACTCAATGGTTCCCAACATGGCGTAAAGCCAACACAGCGAACTCGCTCCTTGATTTTTTACGGGAGTTGTCTTGATGAGTACATCGTCGGTAAACCTCTCGTCCACATGTGTTGGAGGAAGAGGCTGGCTGCATCCCATTAAAATGGCGATGACTAACAAACAGGCTGTCCATATTCTATTCATGCAAAAGCAAAGTTAGCAGTATTCTAATGAATAACAAAGAAAATCAAGTAATTTCATATTGTAAGCGCCGCCATTCTGTATTATCGTATAAAATCGGACACATTCATGAGAAAGAAAACGAACAAATTGTAAATATAATTCAGAAAAATAAAAGTTGATTCTAGCTTTCCATTGGCATCAAAAATAGCATTTTTATCTTCGTCACAACGCATTTTTTCCGCAAAAGTAATGAGTTAATCGCGCTATAATGTCTGTTTTGGCTCACTACTCCATTACCTTTGTGGTGTTATTACATTACTCTAAGCACCTTAACTCAATGCTTCAACACTTGTATTCGGCAAGTAAAAACACGAAGTAATTGATAATAAGGCAGTTAAAATACTCGCGTATTTGCGACCCAACTAACAGTTGCTCGCAAATATGCGAGTTTTGAACCCCGTAGTAAAAATTTTTCAGAAAAAAAGGGCGATGCGACAGCCCAATTATCCATCCTCTATTGAACAGTCTCATGAACAAAACAAAGCGGTTTTGTTTTGTGATTATTACAAATAACCTTAACTTTGCAACCATGAACTATCAGCTATCAGATTTTGAAATCATGGCTCCTGTTGGCTCTCGTGAAAGTCTTGCAGCAGCCATACAAGCAGGGGCTAGTGCCGTTTATTTTGGCATCGGACAATTAAATATGCGTTCGCACTCAGCCAATCATTTTACGATTGACGACCTGCACGACATTGCCGATACTTGCAAAGCGCATGGTATCAAAACCTATCTCACGGTGAACACCGTTATATATGGCGAGGACATTCACACCATGCACCAAATCATTGATGCCGCAAAAGACGCTAACATCTCGGCAGTGATAGCCAGTGATGTAGCTGTTATGACTTATTGCGTGGAGAGAGGTGTGGAAGTACACCTGTCTACCCAACTCAACATTTCGAACATAGAAGCCTTAAAGTTCTACGCACGCTTTGCCGACGTAGTGGTATTAGCACGCGAATTGAACATGAATCAAGTCAAAGAAATCCACCAACAGATAGTGGCGCAACAGATATGTGGGCCGCATGGAGGACTGGTTCGCATCGAAATGTTCTGTCACGGTGCCTTCTGCATGGCAATAAGTGGAAAATGTTACATGAGTCTTCATGACGCCAATCGCTCCGCCAACCGTGGAGAATGCGTGCAAATATGCCGCCGTTCGTACACCGTCACCGATAACGAAACGGGCAACCAACTGGAGATAGACAACAAATATATCATGAGTCCGAAGGATTTGAAGACCGTTCGCTTCATCGATCGCATGATGGATGCAGGCGTACGCGTGTTCAAAATCGAAGGTAGGGCTCGTGGTCCAGAGTATGTGTACAACGTGGTAACGTGTTACAAGGAAGCCATTCAGTCGGTCATCGACGGCACTTTCACCGAAGAGAAGAAAGACGCATGGGACGAACGTCTGTCTGCCGTCTTCAACAGAGGCTTTTGGGACGGCTACTATCAGGGACAGAAGTTGGGCGAATGGACAAAGAACTATGGCAACAAAGCCACCGAGAAAAAAATCTTAGTGGGCAAGGTAGTGAAGTATTTCTCTAAGTTGGGCGTAGCTGAGTTGGCAGTTGAAGCCGCTGAAATTGAAGTTGGCGAGCACTTGCTCATCACGGGTCCCACCACTGGCGTGATGTACTTTGACGCCAACGAGATACGCTACGAGCTACAACCCGTACCGAAAGCCGAAAAAGGTTGGCGCATCTCCATTGCCGTTCCCGACAAGGTGCGCCCTAATGACAAGCTTTTCAAATTGGTAAAAACACAAAGCAAGAGATAAAAAACAAGGAAAAAGGAGAAAGATATGACCATAAACGAACTGCAAGACGAGGTAATAGAAGAGTTTTCAGAGTTCACCGACTGGATGGACAAGTATCAGATGCTCATTGATTTAGGCAACGAATTAGAGCCATTAGATGAGCAATACAAAACAGAATCAAACTTGATAGATGGCTGCCAAAGTAGGGTTTGGCTGCAATGCGATGAGAAAGACGGCAGATTGATATTCACCGCAGACAGCGATGCGCTGATTGTTAAAGGCATTATTGCCTTACTTATTCGCGTGGTGAGCAATCACACGCCGAAAGAAATCATTGATGCAGACTTGTATTTCATCGACCGCATCGGACTTCGTGAACATCTCTCGCCCACTCGTGCCAATGGACTGTTGGCAATGACAAAACAAATGAAAATGTATGCTGTGGTGTATCAATCCAAGCTGTTATAATCATTTATCAAAAAAGTGAGAAAGCTCAAGACCATAGAAATGAACCGCTTGTCGGTAGAAGAGTTCAAAGAAGCCGACAAACTACCACTCATCGTTGTGCTTGACGATGTGCGCTCATTATATAATGTAGGGTCTGTATTTCGGTCGTGCGACGCCTTTCGAGTAGAAGCAGTATATCTGTGTGGCATCACCGCCACGCCCCCACATCCCGAAATACACAAGACTGCTCTCGGTGGAGAGGATAGTGTAGCGTGGCGATACTTTGCATCAGCCACAGAAGCGGTAGAAGAATTGAAAAGAAACGGATATTTCGTGTATAGCATTGAGCAGGTAGAAGGTTCCACAAAGCTACAACACCTCACACTCAACCGTCATCAGCGATATGCTGTAGTGTTTGGCAATGAGGTGAAAGGTGTGAACCAAACCACTGTTGATGCTTGCAACGGATGTTTAGAGATACCTCAATTTGGCACTAAACACTCGCTCAATGTCTCGGTTACTGCTGGCATTGTTGTGTGGGAGTTCGCACGTAAGATGTTCTTGTAAACTTACGCTAACAACATTCTCCCCCCAACTTTCGTCCTCTGCCATTCGCCAATCAGCTGACGAATGGCAGAGGATTTTTGAAGATTTCGTTTAATTAACGCCCAATAGGGAGCAGTGTAAAGCGAAATGCCTTGTCGCCATAAACCACACGATAGGCTTCCAAAGCCTCGGCTTTGGCACTCCACGAATCTACTCCTCCTACACCAGCCATCTCACTGTTGATATAAAGATTGGTGAAAAGAGACTTTGGTACTTGTTGCACATGCCTTTGTTCCTTGGCAACACCATCGTCCAAATCTTCTACCGTATAATGCAATGCCGATGCAGAGAAAGGCTTGTCCGAGCGCACTAATAGTCCCATACCTCTTTTGTTGGTTTGCTTCCACCAACGCATGTCGCTCTTGGTACCTGTTTCTTGCGGTCGGATATATGGATAGAACTGTTCGTCTGCCGTTTGTTGGTAGATGCCGAAGCGTTGAGAGAACTTACGGTCAGCGTAATTCTCAATAGGACCTCGCCCAAAAAACTCACTTTGTTCCATGTCGTAAGGCAGCTGCATCACCATGCCAAAGCGCAACATGTTGGGAACATTCGCTCCTTGTGTTGTTTGTAACTTTTGTTCAATTCGCATCTCACCAGAAGGATAGATAGCATAATCTACTATCAACTGCGCCTTTACCTCGGGCATATCGTAAGTAGAGGTTACAACCTGAATTTTCTTGTCCTTACCTTTAAGTTGCTTCACCTTCATGCCGATTAACTTCAAAGTGGGGTTACGCCACACCTGATACTTGGTACTAAGCCCAGCACCCATGTCATTATCCGTCACTGCTCTCCAGAAACAAGGTTTTAATGTACCCCCTTCACCCAAGTAAGAATTACCATTCACCATGTATTGAGCAAGTAAACCAGTTTGCTTATCAAACGCCACCGTTACTTGACGACTGGCAAATGTCAATTGTGCATCTTTCTTTTTGCTTATTTTCTTCAATTTCCCATACCACACAAGTGGTTCTATCGCGGGAAGTGGCGTAGTGCCTTTTTCCACATAATAATCTTTCACAGGAAACTGTTGGTAGGCTACTCGCTGCCCTTTCTGCATGAGAGGTTCCGGCTGCTTCAATACAAAATCAACATTGAACTGCACATCCTCATTTTCAGGCAGGCTGGTGATTTGTGCCAAATGACATGGAAGCACCACCTCGACACTTTGCTGTGGTTGCACTTGTAGCTCGTTAACAGTTCCCGATTGCACCGCCTTGCCATTGGCAAGCACTGTCCATACTAACGCATAATTGCTCAAGTCTCGGAAAAAATATTCGTTCTTAATCTGTATTTTTCCTTGCATCAAGTCAATTGGTTGTACCCAAATGTTCTGATACTCATAGCCCAATTCGTACATATGGGGGTTGGGTACACGGTCTGGACTGATAAGTCCGTTGCAGTTAAAGTTGTTATCGCTGGGGTCGTAATCGTTATAATCGCCACCGTATGCATAGATTCCACGCTTTTTATCACGCAAAGCTTGGTCGACGAAGTCCCACACAAAACCTCCTTGGAATTTAGGATATTTGCGTACCAAGTCCCAATATTCTTTCAAACCTCCGCCCGAATTGCCCATGGCATGATTGTATTCGCATTGGATGAGCGGCTTTTGATCAGTGGGCGCAGTTGACTTTGCATACTCTTCACATACCTGTTGAGAACGATACATGGGACAATACACTTCGGTGTTGGCACCTTTTTCTGCACGTTCCCAATGAATGGGACGCGATTTATCCACACTCTTAATCCAGTTGAACGCTGCCGTGAAGTTAGGTCCATCAACCGTTTCGTTCCCCATAGACCACATAATGATGCTCGGATGGTTGTAGTACATCTCCACGTTATGCTGATTGCGTTCCAATATCTGCTTAGCAAACATGGGTTGTTTTGCTGGAGAATCGTCTCCATACAGGAAGCCATGACTCTCTTGGTTGGCTTCTGCCACCACATAAAGTCCATACTCATCACACAAATCATACCACTGCGGGTCGTCTGGATAGTGGCAAGTACGCACTGCATTGATATTGAATTGCTTCATGATTTGTATGTCCTGTATCATGCGTTCTCGACTCACAACATACCCACCGTCAGGATCCATCTCATGTCGATTAACTCCTTTTATATAAATGGGCTGTCCATTAACGAGCAACTGGCTGTTTTTTATCTCTACTTTCTTAAAGCCTATGCGCTGCGGTATCACCTCAACAACCTTGTTACCTTTGTTTACTGTTGTCAGTAGGGTAAAGAGGTAGGGCGTCTCCGCTGTCCACTTCTTAACGTTTTGAATATTGAACTGCACATTTCCATGTTGCAATCCTTTGAAATTTACCGTTTGTTTGGACACCGAAACCCCATTGGCATCGAGCAAATCAAAGTCTACTGTGGGATTTCCTTTAACGTCTAAGTCAACAGATAGCACGCCATCTTTATAACCATTCTGCAGGTCTGTGTTGACTTTCAAGTTACTTACTTGCACGTCTTTATTGCGTGCATACAGAAAACAATCACGCCCCACGCCACTTAATCGCCAAAAATCTTGATCTTCGCAATATGACCCATCACACCAACGAAACACTTGGAAGGCTATTAAGTTACGTCCTTTTTTCAAGAAAGGTGTAATGTCAAACTCGGCAGCCACCTTTGAATCTTCTGCATAGCCAACGTACTTGCCATTGACATACAAATAGATATTGGAGGTAACACTTCCGAAATGGGCAATTACCTGTCGTCCCATCCAATTGTCGGGAATGTTGATGACGCGGCGATAGCTACCCACATGGTTGTCTTTAATAGGAACCAAAGGTGGATTGTTCTTGAAATGTCCACGCCAAGCAAAGCCTACATTGACATATACGGGGTCACCATATCCGTTCAGCTCCCATAAGCCTGGCACTGGCATGCTTTTCCATGAGGAGTCATCATGATTACTTAAGTAAAAGTCTTTGAGTCGGTCATCGGGAGTTTCTGCATAATGAAATTTCCAAGTGCCATTGAGGGAAAGGTAGTTCTCCGATGCCTTGCGATCACCAGACAATGCCTTTTCCACCGATTCATACGCAAAATAATTTGTGTGCAACTTGAACCTGTTTACTTCATTATCTTGCAAGTCTCGCCATTCTGTATCGGTGGTTATTCTCTGTTCTTCGATTGGAAGACTATGACTGCTTGCTGGGAATCCCAAAAACGACAGACATCCTGCTATTAAAAGTATTATTTTCATGTGAGTAGTGGTTAGGTATAAATTCTACAAAATCTCCAATGAGGTTAGCATTACTGCCACAAAGATAACGCTTTTTTCGTTGATTCAATAGCCTTATTGATTAAAAAAAAGGAAGAGACGACAAGGGACACTTGTACAATTCCTCAAAAAAAGCTACATTTGCACATCACTAAATTCTAAAAAGATGGACACCGTACGCCAAAAACAATATCCTGATTTGATGGTTGGTAAGACCATTATTTATGTGCATGGCTTTATGTCATCCGCTCAATCGGGAACGGTCAGCATTCTCAAAGAATTGCTCCCCGAAGCAAATATCATTGCAGAAGATTTGCCAATACACCCAGCCGAGGCTATTGAATTATTGAAAAAGCTGTGCCAAGAGCATCAACCCGACCTCATCATTGGGTCTTCCATGGGCGGCATGTACACAGAGATGCTGAAAGGTTACGACCGTATTGTGGTAAATCCCGCTTTCCAAATGGGCGAAACCATGCATGACCACAACATGATGGGCAAACAAACATTTTTGAATCCACGTAAAGATGGGGTTCAAGAAGTCATCGTAACGAAATCTTTAGTCAATGAGTATAAAGAGATAACCCAACAATGTTTTCAGGCTATCACGAACGAAGAAAGGCAAAGAGTGTATGGCTTATTTGGCGATAAAGACCCACTGGTACATACTTTTGACCTGTTTTATGAACACTACCCCAACGCTATACGCTTTCACGGAGCGCATCAATTGACCAACAAGGTGGCATTTCATTATCTCATTCCCGTCATTCGATGGATTGACGACAAGCAAGAAAAGCGTGAAAGACCCATTATTTACATTGATTACGAGACCCTGCATGACAGCTTCGGCAAAGCCACATCGAGCATGCACAAGGCTTATGAGATGCTCATAGAGCAGTATCAAGTCTTGATTACTGCTCCTGCACCGACGAATGAGCATACGAGTTTGACCGATGTACAAACATGGGTAGAGGAATATCTATCAACACCAGCATACAACAAAGTAATCTTTACCAACCAAAAGCATTTGCTCTTGGGCGATTATCTCATTACGCCAACCTTAGAAAAAGATTTCATGGGCACTTGTTTGGTGTATGGTAGCGACGAATTCAAGACTTGGGAAGAACTCATCACCTATTTTAATAGGTTGGGTGGACAATAAGACTTTCTTGCCAAAAGCGTAGAAAGGCTGCCGTATTTTCTTTACTACGGCATTCCTAAAGGGCATCAATATTCCGTTTTGTCCAACTTCTCTTCCCAACTGTCAAAAGCCTTTCGAGCCTCATCGGGTAGTAAAACTTGCATTTGTTTGTGTCGCTCAGCGGGACTCAAGGCTATCTCTTGATAAATAAAGTCGTCATCAAAACCTATACGGGCGGCATCTTTCCGATTGTTGGCGTAAAAGATACGATCCAAATGTGCCCAGTAAATGGCGCCCAAACACATGGGACAAGGTTCACACGAGGTGTAAATATCACATCCTGTCAAATCGAATGTCCCCAATTTTTGCGTTGCTTTCCTAATCGCATTCACCTCCGCATGAGCCGTGGGGTCATGGTCTATCGTTACTGTGTTCGAGGCTTCTGCGATAATATTGCCCCCTTTTGCGATGACAGCACCAAAGGGTCCCCCACCCGACAACACACTCTCTTCGGACAAGGCTATCGCCCTGCGCATAATATCTTTTTGATTCATCATTGTTATATTGTAAGGATTGCAGCTATCCTGCACACAAATATAACCAAAAATGAAAGAATAATGCCAAGATGAAGTAGATATTTTTGGTTATCTTTGCACTCCATGCGGACGATGAACGCAAACGAAACACTATTTAACTTGCACACCATGGAGGTGAACTTTTGATGTATGAACCAGACAGATACCTATATCACAGCCAAAGAGCTTTATCAACAAGTGGGGAAAATCATTGAAACAAATGAACACTCTCCTGTACTTGTCAATAAAATGATGCATGAAACCTTAGTCTTGACGTGTGCTGCTGGCTTACGAAACAGTACTTACAGCTTTGGTGACCTGCGTGCAAGGGTAGACCGTCTCTGCTCACAATGCCAAATATCAGCCCAAGACACCCACGCCATTCATAGGATGCGACGTCATTCCAACAGCAGTTCACGTTTATTGCCCGAGGATGTTTTGTACGATCTTCGTTCACTTTGTGTATTTATCTCTGCAGTGTTTCGTGAAGCCATCCCTTCCTTTTTGGTGGAAAAATTACCTGCTCGTGGGCAGGAGTTACAGAAAGGATTGCGACTGGACAAACGCTATATCCGTTGCATCGTGAGACACTGGGACAACCAATATATATGGGTACTGCCAGATGGTGATACGGACGAACAGCTCCTCCAAGTGGAATACGCAAGCAAAGAACAGTTTGCAGATATGTCGTATCTCCAAGAAATCCTGCGAACTGGCATGCAACTCAACCTTTTGGATTGCCAAATAGAAGAGCATCTCATTACACCTCGTCTGATTGTTGTAGAACCCGATTGCCTCATTGACATTAGTTCTCTTGCTGCTTGCTTTACAGATTATGGTCATCACCCTGCCGTCTACACGCTAAATCGCATGAGGGAGAAGCCAAATACGCAACATACCATTTTAGGAAACTTTGCAGGGTGCGCATTAGACAATATGGTTTTTGCACAGCCAGACCGTCCCTTTAGTTTGGCGGAGACCTTGAAAGAGAACTATCAAGAAAAGGCTTTGGAATACTGCACTTGCACCACACTCAACCCAACTCTGTTCAAGACCGATGCTGCCAAGCAAGCGCAGAATATGCAACAGATTGTCACGGAACTTTTCAAGACTTATCAGCGCAACCATGCCATATTAGAACCGTCATTTGTTTGCGAGACCTTAGGCATTCAGGGACGTGTAGACTTGATGACAACAGACTTCCGATTGTTAGTAGAACAAAAGTCGGGAAAGAATATGAACTTAGAGTACAACCGCCGCAATTCACATGGTACGCAGCACGTTGAGTCGCATTATGTTCAGGCGTTATTATATGCTGGTGTACTTAAATACAATTTTCAGCTGTCCAACAGTGCGACCCAGTTTTTTTTGTTGTATTCTAAATATCCGCTCCCTGCTGGTTTGCTTTCTGTTGCCAGATTGGACATGTTGCTGCAAGAGACCATCAAGCTCCGCAATCTTATCGTGGCTACCGACATGAACAGTGCTATCGGCGGCTTTGGCGACATGCTGAACCAGTTGAATGCGCAGACACTGAACACCGCAAAAAACGACACATTCTTCTACAATCGCTATCTGTTGCCTCAGATAAAAACCATTACGCAACCACTACAGGAGATGTCTTCGCTTGAAAAAGCGTATTTCTGTAGAATGATGACATTTGTTTTGAAAGAACAACTCATTTCGAAAGCAGGGTCTACCGTCGGCAATGGGCGCAGCAATGCCGACTTATGGAGTATGCCTCTGAGTGAAAAAAGAGAAATGGGAAACATCTACACTGGGCTACACATCACCAAGAAAACACGGACAGGCCAACGAGGTTTCGATGAAATCACGCTCTCCGTACCTAATCAAGGTGCAGAGTTCCTGCCCAACTTTAGACGTGGAGACATGGTATATCTCTATGGTTATCATCCCGATGCCGTACCCGATGTACGTCGAAGCATCTTATTTAAGGGATTTATGAAAGACATCAAAACCCATGAAATCGTGATCCATCTTGCCGATGCACAACAAAATGAAGATATCCTCTTTGTTCATCGTGACGAGAACACACATACTCGTCGTATGCCTTTGGTGTATGCTGTGGAACATAGTGCCTCCGACGCCAGTGGTAGTTCGGCTTTTCATGCCTTACACACGCTGATGACAACACAAAAAGATAGGCGTGATTTGCTGCTTGGTCAACGCAAACCACAGGCTGACAAGACAAGAACGCTGACGAAAAGCTATCACCCTGATTATGACAAAGTGTTGCTTCAGGCGAAACAGGCATGCGACTATTTCTTATTAGTTGGACCTCCTGGCACGGGTAAGACATCCATGGCACTGCGCTATATGGTGGAAGAAGAGTTAGCCTGTTCAGGTACTAACTTGCTCCTAATGGCGTACACGAATCGAGCGGTTGATGAAATTTGCAGTATGTTGACAAGTGCTGACCTTGATTATTTGCGCCTTGGCAACGAGTTTAGCTGCGAGCCACGCTTCACATCTCATCTTTTGGGACAAGCCATTAAACACCATACAAAGCTCACCGATCTGCAAAGACGACTTGAAAAGACACGCATCATTGTCAGCACCACCTCAATGATGATGCACAAACCCTTCATCTTTGCATTGAAACATTTTAGTTTAGCCATCATTGATGAAGCCAGTCAGATACTCGAACCTAACCTCATCGGTATCTTGGCGCATCATTGTTCTACTGCAAATGCCACGACATCGAACGAGGGGAACAAACCCAGCATCGACAAATTTATTCTCATTGGCGATTATAAACAATTGCCTGCCGTTGTTCAACAAAGTGAAGAGGAATCAAAGGTAGACGTCCCTGAACTACTTTCCATCGGACTTTCCAACTGTCGCAACTCGCTCTTTGAACGTCTCATACATTGGGAAGAGCAACAAGGACGAACCGACTTCACGGGCATATTGCACAAACAGGGAAGAATGCATCCTGAACTTTCGGCTTTTCCCAACCGCATGTTTTACTTCAAAGAGCAGCTACAACCTGTACCACTCCCTCACCAATTGGCGGTTGATATTGGTTACTTGGGCGAGCCTAAGGACGAGACAGACCAGCAACTGGTACAGCATCGACTGCTCTACTATCCCTCTAAGAAGAGCGAAGCCATGGGGAAATCGGACAAAGTGAATATCGACGAAGCGCAGAAAGTGGCAGATTTGCTGAACCGCATCTATACATTGACACAAAAAAACTTTGACCCTTTACGCACTGTTGGCGTTATTGTGCCGTATCGTAACCAGATTGCAATGATACGACAGGAGATAGAGAAGACTGGCAACACGGCGCTGAAAGACGTGTGCATCGACACCGTAGAGCGGTATCAAGGCAGCCAACGAGACATCATCATCTATTCGTTCACTGTCCAGCACCGATATCAATTAGATTTTCTCACGTCCAATAGCTTTTATGAGGACGACAAACTGATTGACAGGAAGTTGAATGTAGCGATAACGCGCGCACGCAAACAGCTTATCATTTTAGGCAACAAGTCCTTTTTATCTGCCAATCCTTTGTTCAAAGCTCTGATAGAGCAGATTCCACATCATTTGCGTTAATAAATTTGTAATAATATTTTTTTACCATAAAAAACAAGGGCTAATGCTTGCCTATCGCATATTTAAGCCTATATTTGCCAGCGAACATTTACAAAGGAAATGTAAATTATTATTCTAATATAATTAGGTAAAGTTTTTAATTGTAAAAAAGATTGAAGATGAAAAAAATGATTTTAATGGCAGTAGTACTGCTATCGTCTGTAGGTGCATTTGCACAACATGAAGTAGGTTCACTTTCTTTGAAGCCTCAAGTAGGTGTAACGGGTGCTACCATGACCGAGTTTGACAACACCAAGATGAAGGTTGGATTTGTTGCAGGTGCTGAATTAGAGTATCAAATCACTGACATTGTAAGCCTTTCTGCAGGTGCCATGTATGCACAGGAAGGTGTAAAGTTCGATGACGGCTTTAAATTAGACTTCCTTGGCAAAGAATTTAAGAAGAAAGATACTAAGCTGGATTTAGGCTACATCAATGTTCCTGTAATGGCTAACGTATATGTTGTACCAGGATTGGCTGTAAAATTAGGTGTTCAACCTGCATTCTTAGTTGGCAAGAACGACTATAATAACAAGACGTTTGACTTCTCTATGCCTGTAGGTGTTTCATACGAGTTTGCCAATGTCTTCATTGACGGACGTTACAACTGGGGTCTTACCAAAGCATGGGAAAACGGAAAACCAAAAAATAGTGTATTCCAAGTAACATTGGGTTACAAGTTTGGTTTGTAAGTCGAACACCTTTCAGAAAAAGGAAAACTTATCAAGCAACCAGAAATGGTTGCTTTTTTTGTTGTCTCGCTTTCATCAACAGTATTCGAGGTGTTTTGCCAGCATATATAAGAGAGCGATGTACAGGAAAAAAGTCACAGCAACGGCAAGTCGTAAAATTGTGAATTATCTTGACAAATCGCGTTTTTTATTTTTTTGATTTTAGAAAGAAAATCAGTCCGAATGTGCGTCTTTCCAACCAATTTTTGCCATGTTTTTAGGTTAAAACAACTCTTTAGCGGTGCTAAAAGCACTCTTTTGGGTGGATGTCTACATGGAGTTGTTGCCTTGAAGTAATGACTTAACCACCCTAACTCAATGCTTTAAGCAATGTAAAGAGCACAGGAATTTAACAAACACCTGTGTATCAGCACTTTATATTTTTAGCGTATTTGAGACCAACTAACTGTTTGATTCTAAATATTCAAATTATGGAGCCTTAAAATACGAAATATTTTAACAAACAAGAGAGATTATTCTACGATGCCAATGATAGTACACAAATGGGCTTTCTATCCGTATCGCCAATAACGTATGGGCATAAAAAAAGGACTCCGCTGAGTCCCAATCTTTGTTAACCTTAAATCTAATACTATGAAAAACACGATGCAAAGATAAAGGATTGCTATAATATTATCAACTGTTTACGCAAACAAATATCAAAAAGTGCTGTTTTCTTGATATAAGTCAATCATTATGACTTTTTATTGCATTTCAAAGCTGTTTCGATGTATAATAATTAATGTGAAAATACTTGTTAATTGAAAAAGAATCGCTACCTTTGCAAAAAGAAATAAATATAAGAAATCTGAGGAAAGAGAATTCCGACACATAAGTTGACTGTCGGAATTCTTTGTTTTATATTCCTCACGAAAAGCAATTAATAACAAAAATACTTATAACGTTATGGCTTACATGTCGCAAGAAGGCTACGACAATCTTGTAGCCGAGCTTAATAGGCTCGAGTCTATCGAGCGCCCAAAGGCATCAGCTGCCATTGCAGAGGCGCGTGATAAGGGAGACTTAAGTGAGAATTCTGAATACGATGCTGCTAAAGAAGCACAAGCTCACCTTGAAGATAAGATTAACAAAATGAAGCTGACCATTGCAGAAGCAAAGATAGTAGACGTCTCTCGGCTGAGTGCTAACATGGTTCAGATTCTGTCAAAGGTAGAGATGACCAATCTAAAAACCAAATCTAAAATGACTTACACCATTGTAAGTGAAAGCGAAGCGGATTTGAAAGCAGGAAAAATCTCTATCAAGACTCCTATTGCACAGGGATTATTAAACAAGAAGGTGGGTGATGAAGTTGAAATAAAGATTCCAGCTGGCACCATTCATCTACGTATAGATAACATTTCTATTGAATAAATTTGATGACTTATGGATATATTTTCAAAAATTGCTGCTGGTGAAATTCCAAGCTATAAATGTGCAGAAGATGCTCAATTTTATGCCTTTTTAGACATCAATCCCTTGAAAGAAGGGCATACATTAGTCATTCCACGTCGTGAAGTTGATTATATTTTTGACATGGAAGATGAGGAATTAGCTGCTTTCCAAATTTTTGCGAAAAAGGTAGCCAAGGCTATTAAGAGCGCTTATCCTTGCAAGAAAGTGGCTCAAGTCGTTTTAGGTTTAGAGGTGCCGCATGCGCATATCCACCTCATTCCTATGGATAATGAGGGCGATGTTGATTTCCATAAAAAGGGAATCATCTTTTCTGAAGAAGAATTCACTGCTATTGCGGAACGTATCCACAGTGAATTTATGAAATTGTAAAAACATCAAGAGACCATAAAGAAATTCCTTTCAGCATCTTATCTACAACAAAAGACAATATGAAAATTGCAGTTTTCTGTTCCGCCAACGACCACATTGACCCTGTTTACTTTGAAAGAACGCAAGAATTAGGCAACTGGATGGCTGAAGAGCACCACGACTTGGTGTTTGGCGGATGCAACTTAGGACTCATGGATTGTATTGCCAAGGCAGTACACCAAAGAGGTGGCAGAACAATTGGGGTCATTCCGTCCATCATTGAAAAGAATGGAAAGGTATCAGATGCCGTTGACATAGAAATTCCTTGCGACAACTTGAGTGACAGAAAAGAGCTGATGCTTGCGCAAAGTGACATTTCAATTGCACTTCCTGGCGGTGTTGGCACCCTTGACGAGATATTTTCTATCGTTTCTGCACATGCTATTGGCTACCACCATCACGTTGTTATCTTATACAATATCAATGGATTTTGGGATTCGCTCATTGCCCTACTGGATGATATGACACAAAAGGGAATGATTAGAGGCGACTATCACCAACAAATAAAGATAGCACACTCCCTTGATGAAATAGCACATTTCATCAACGAGAACGCATAAAGAAACACATATCCGCAAAGATTTTCTTTCTTTTTCCTTTCATCGGCAGACAGAACCAACACCTTCTGTCTGCCGATGAAAGATTTATTCAAACGACTTTAATGAGTCTATCATCTGATTGATAGCACTACTAAACGCAATCGGATTCTTGATGTATTCAAAGTAGTTGGTGGCTTCACCCGTAGTTACTATCACTGTTCCATAGTCAAAGATGCGTCCCAAGACACTCTGCCTTATCTGTACACCTTCACATTTGCGCAACAAGAGTTCAAGCGAGTCACGCTGCACCAACCCCTTTTTGGCAATAATTCTACGGTTAGTGAGTACATATTGACAACCTCCGTACATCTTTATGCACTTCAGAACACTGATCAGAATTAGGATAAGACTTGCTGACAGCTGAATTTTGAAGAGTGTTCCGTCGGTAGGAAACACCATGATAACGATTCCGAAAACAGCCCAAGACAATGCTCCCCAATAAAGAGAAGAGTGCAACTGCGGAATGTAAACAACCTGTTCACCTTCCATTAAATGTTTATCTATATACTTCATGTTATCTCACTGAAACTACTGCCGCTTCATTATCATGAGCTGACTGTCGGTGTGGTAAACATTCACCTACTCGAAAGTTATTTTTATCCCCACTATTGTCGGCAAGTAGCCCTACTTCTATTGATGAACAACTATTTTACAATCGTGAAATCGAGTTGTCGTTTCTCAAGGTTAGCCTGTGCAACCTTAATGCGAATGGCATCTCCCAACTGATATTTATGATGATGTCTACGTCCTACTAATAGATAATTCTTTTCATCAAAATCATAATAGTCATCATCTAAGTCGCGTATGGGCACTAACCCTTCGCAGTGATTTTCATCAATTTCACAATAGATACCATAATTCTGAATGCCACTGATGTGTGCATCATACACTTCACCAAGATGCTCTCCCATAAATTCTACCATTTTATATTTGATAGAATCACGCTCTGCATTGGCTGCAATTTGTTCCATCTCCGAACTATGCTCACACAGTTCTTCGTAATATTCCTTGTTGGCACTCCGTCCACCTTGCGCATATCGGGTTAACAACCGATGCACCATCATGTCTGGATAGCGACGAATAGGAGATGTAAAATGGGTGTAATAAGGGAATGCCAACCCAAAGTGTCCTATGTTATGAATGGTGTATTTTGCTTTCATCATCGCCCTTAATGCCACCGTCTGTACCAATTTCTGCTCGTCTTTTCCCTCTACAGCATCCATAAGTTTATTGAGACTGCGTGCCATCTCGCCCTTTGTACCTTCTGTTTTCACCTTATAGCCGAATTTAACAACAAAGTCTTTCAGGTTTTCAAGCTTCTGTGGGTCTGGTACATCATGCACACGATAAGGCAACGTCTTTGATTTCTTGCCTTTCTTTACCTTTCCCACGCTCTCTGCCACCGTGCGATTCGCTAACAACATAAACTCCTCAATCAGCTTGTTGGCATCTTTCGAGCGCTTAAAATAACATCTGACGGGCTTTCCTGTCTCGTCTATATCGAAGTGAAGTTCTTCACTATCAAACTTCACTGCATCATTCTTAAATCTTGCCTCACGCAACTTCTTTGCCAATTTATCGAGCATAATAAGCTCTTCGGCATTTTCTCCTACATATTTACCATTGCGTGGTTGGGGTGCAGGCTGCCCTGTTCCATCTTTAACTCCATTCTCTTCAAGAAGTTGTTGCACCTCTTCGTAGGCATAGCGACGATTGCTTTTTATGACAGTATGCACTATCCGAGTGTTTGCTACCACACCTTGCTCATCCATATTCACGATGACACTATAACAAAGTTTCTCCTCATCAGGTCGAAGCGAACAGATATAATTACACAATCGTTCTGGGAGCATTGGAATAGTACGGTCGACTAAATAGACCGAAGTGGCACGCTTTTGTGCTTCCCTATCGATGATAGAGCCTTCTTTCACATAGTGTGTGACGTCTGCAATATGGATGCCGACCTCCCACATGCCTCTACTCAACTTCCGAATAGACAGTGCATCATCAAAATCCTTGGCATCTTTGGGGTCTATGGTACAGGTAAAGACGTCTCGGAAGTCCTCCCGAGTTTGCAATTCTGCTTGAGATATATCGCCTGAAATCTTATCAGCAGCCTGCTCTACAGCTTTAGGATACTTATAAGGCAAGCCATATTGGGCTAAAATAGTATTCATCTCAGCATCGTTGTCGCCTGTATCACCCAAGATATCCACGACTTGTCCCACAATGTTCTTATGCTCTGGATCGGGCCATTTGGTTACTTTGACTACCACTTTCTCATTATTTTTTCCTCCTTTGAGCTTACTTTTTGGAATCAAAATGTCGTGAACAAACAAATTTTCTTGTGTGACAAGATAAGCAATATCTTTCTCTACACGCAATTTCCCAACGAACTGATCGCGTGCTCTCGATAATATTTCAATGACTTGCGCTTCTCTGATGTGCTTTTCTCGACGTGCTAAAAGCGAGACTTTCACACGGTCACCGTTCAAAGCAGACATAGAATTACGTTCTGGGACAAAGATGGGCTTATCACTTTCGTCTGGGATAAACGAATTCTTACCATTTCCCTTACGGCAAAATACACCTTCCAAAATCTGCCCCATCTCGTTGAGACGATAAGAGTTGTCAGATACTTTGGTCAAAAAGTCATCCCACGCCATCTCTTCCATGATGTCAATAGCCAACATTTTCAAAGGATGTGTGTCCAATCTCAACGAGCGAAAGATGTCCTTCAAACCAAAGGTTTGCCCGGGTTGTGTAGAGAAGAAGCCTTCCAGTTTTTCACTTAACTGTTTCTTTGACATTCGTTTTCCACCTTTTTTTCCTTTTCCCATAACGTTTTGTGTTTTATAATGATAATTGCAAATTAACAAAAAAGAATTGATAACGCACCATTTTGTATCGAATATTTTGCATTAAATTTGGGTTTCGAAGATATTTCTGTAACTTTGCACCTTAATTATATTTATTGATGAATATTCTTATTACGGGTGCAAGTGGTTTTGTTGGCAGCTTTATTGTCAGCGAAGCCTTACAACGAGGTATGGAGGTATGGGCGGCTGTGAGGCCTTCTTCTTCACGTGAATACCTCCAAGACAAGCGTATCCATTTTCTTACACTCGACCTATCATCTACCGAAACACTCGTCAAACAACTCAAAGATTATGCGTTTGACTATGTGGTTCATGCTGCAGGAATTACGAAGAGCGTGCATGCGGAAGACTTTTTCAAAGTAAATACTGAAGGGACAAAACACCTTGTCGATGCCCTACTCCAACTTCGCATGCCCATGAAACGGTTCATCTACATTAGTTCATTAGGCGTATTTGGTGCCATCAAGGACACGATGCCCTATCATGAAATCAACGAAGACGATGTTCCAAAACCCAATACCCATTACGGTAAAAGCAAATTAGCAGCCGAACAGTATCTTGACCGCATTGGTAACGATTTCCCATACGTCATTCTACGTCCTACAGGCATCTATGGTCCACGCGAAAAAGATTATTATCTGGTCGCCAAAAGCATCAAAAATCATATAGATTTTTCAGTAGGTTTTCAACGCCAAGACCTCACTTTCGTTTACGTTCTCGATGTAGTTCAAGCTGTTTTTTTAGCTTTGGACAGAGGTATGAATGGTCGTAAATACTTCATTACAGATGGGAAAGTGTACCAATCTAATGCGTTCAACGACCTTATCAGAAAGGAATTGGGCAATCCATGGTGCCTACATCTACATACACCAATATGGTTATTGCGCCTCATTGCCAATCTTTGTGAATACTTGGGAAAATACACAGGCAAGGCAACGACGCTGAACAAAGACAAATATAACATCATACGCCAACGCAACTGGCGCTGTAACATAGAACCAACCATGGACGAATTGGGGTATCACCCACATTATACACTGTCCGATGGCGTGCCTCAAACAATTAAATGGTATCGGGAAAATCAATGGTTATAGCCCCCTTTTCCTGCTTATCTTAAAGAACTGAATCAAAATGAACTATTTCATTTCTGACTTTTTCACACGAGAAAAGAAACCCGTACGCGGACTGTTACCCATAGAGTGGGCTATGTTTCTTTACATGGGATTTACGTTTCTCATGATTTTGTTGACTTATACCAAGTTGGTGAACCCACAGTCAATGCTCATAGGGCGTGTCCAAATTGCCATTATTACCGTGGCTTTATGGGGAGTCTACCGCTTGTTGCCCTGTCGGTTCATCAAGGTGATACGCTCCTTCGTACAAATGGGGTTGTTAGTGTGGTGGTATCCCGACACCTACGAGCTTAACAGAGTACTTCCAAACCTTGATCATCTCTTCGCCACTTGGGAGCAACAACTCTTCGGGATGCAACCTGCACTGGCTTTTGCGCAACACTTCTCCTCGCCCATCATTAGCGAATTGATGGATATGGGTTATGCTTCGTACTATCCCATGGTAGCTGCTGTACCTCTTTTCTACTTGTTTTTTCATCGAAAAGAGTTCCAACGAAGTGCCTTTGTCCTCACTGCCTCGTTCTTTCTCTTTTATGCCATTTATGTATTGCTGCCCGTTGTGGGTCCTACCTTTTATTTCAAAGCCATCGGACTCGAACAAGCAGCGCAAGGAGTCTTCCCTCCTATGTACGATTATTTCAACTTCCACCAAGACTGTTTGCCCAGTCCGGGATACCACGAGGGCTTCTTTTATCATCTTGTAGAGGATGCCAAAGCCGCTGGCGAGCGTCCCACAGCCGCCTTTCCCAGCTCTCACGTAGGCATTTCCACCATCTGTCTCCTGCTCATTGGGCATACCAAAAATAAGATGTTGCTCTACATCATGCTTCCTTTTTACCTCTTTTTGTGCATGGCGACCGTGTACATTCAGGCACATTATGCCATTGATGCCTTTGCAGGTCTCATCACAGGAGTGATGTTTTACTATTTTTTAATGTATATCAGTCGGAACATGAAGGGGTAACTCTACATGCACTTTTGTCCTAAAAAATGACTGAAATTTAACACTTCTACACTCCTCATTCTACACAAAAAAATGGGCTATTTGATGTAAAATAAGGAGTCATTTTTCCTGTTTTTATGAACAAAATCTGCTAAAACATGCACTTAATGGCGCTATCTCGTGTTTATAACACTGCTGAAAGCACCACCTAACGGTGTTATCTCCATGAGTTAATGAGCTTAAAGCATTGCTTTAGGTGACACAAGAAACCGACAAAACAACTAACTTTCTGATTATCAGCCAAGAACAAACTTCTCCAATAATCGCATATTCAGCACCACTTCCCCACTTGCTGACAAATACGCGAATTATGGAGAGGCACTTGTAAAGATAATTCAGCATGAATTTGCTTAAAAATAGAAGCTGATAAGTACCAAATACTGAATACAACCATATCAAAATTATTTTGTACCTTTGTACCCTAATTACAAAGACAATGAAAAAACTCTTTATAGAGACGTATGGATGCCAAATGAATGTGGCTGACAGTGAGGTTGTTGCATCGGTCATGCAAATGGCTGGCTACGAACTTTGCGAACAAGAAGAAGAGGCTGACGCTATCTTCTTAAATACATGTAGTGTCCGCGAGAACGCTGAGAACAAAATATACAACCGCTTAGATGCCTTGCATGCAGAACGCAAGAAAGGTAGAAATCTCATTTTAGGTGTGTTAGGCTGTATGGCAGAGCGCGTGAAAGACGACTTGTTGAACAATCATCATACCGACTTGGTGTGTGGTCCTGACTCGTATCTGAACTTGCCCGACATGATGGCGCAAGCCGAGACAGGCAACAAGGCTATTGATATAGAACTTTCAAAAACAGAGACTTACCAGGATGTAGTGCCTCAACGCCTAATGATAGGCAAAGTGAGTGGCTTTGTGAGCATTATGCGTGGTTGCAATAACTTTTGTCATTATTGCATCGTTCCTTACACGCGCGGTAGAGAACGGTCGAGAGATGTCGAGAGCATCCTGCGTGAGGTGCGTGATTTGCGCGACAAGCATTACAAGGAAATCACACTCTTAGGACAAAACGTGAACTCATATTGCTTCACTATTCCCGAACGACAGTTGGACAATGGAGAGACTATCGCCGCCCACACCATTGACTTTCCGCAACTGTTGCGCCGTGTCGCCCATGAGGTACCCGATATTCGTATCCGTTTTACCTCATCGCATCCCAAAGATATGAGCGACGACACCCTGCACGTCATTGCCGAAGAGCCCAATGTATGCAAGCATATCCACCTGCCAGTGCAAAGTGGCAGCAACAAAATTCTAAAGCTGATGAACCGCAAATACACAGTGGAATGGTATATGGATCGCATTCGTGCCATACAACGTATTATTCCCGATTGCGGCATTTCTACCGATATATTTGTAGGTTATCATGGTGAGACAGAAGAAGACCACCAGCTATCGCTCCAATTGATGCGCACCGTGGGCTACGACTCCGCCTTCATGTTCAAGTATTCTGAACGACCAGGCACCTACGCCTCGAAACATTTGCCCGACAATGTACCCGAGGAGGAGAAGATTCGACGCCTCAACGAGATGATACATCTACAAACCGAACTGAGTGCTATCTCTAATAAAAAGGATGAAGGCAAAGAGTTTGAGGTGTTAGTAGAAGGATTTAGCAAGCGTAGCAGAGAGCAACTCTGTGGCAGAACAGAGCAAAACAAGATGGTGGTGTTTGACAAAGGCAAGCATCACATTGGTGAGACGGTACGTGTGCGCATCACGAGAAGTACCTCGGCAACCCTGTTTGGAGAAGAGGTGACGAAGTAGTGGGCGACGCATTGAGCGGTGAGTGAGCAAGTCACCAAATGCTATCGGCACAGCAAGTAAGACCTTGAACGGTATTCTATCTTACTCGCTGTGCCGATAAACTATACAAGAAATACGGGGTTATCTATTCAATTTCCACGTTACACCATCTTTCGTATCTTTCACTTCGAATCCATTAGCAGCCAAGGCATCACGTATTTGGTCGCTGGTAGCCCAATCTTTAGCCTGCTTAGCCTTTGCCCTTAACTCAAGTACCATGTCTACCACCTTTCCGTATGCTGCTTCACGAGCATCGTTGTCGTTGCCTTGCTCATTTTTAAGTCCTAACAAGTCGAAAGCAAACAAGTGCATCACTTCTTTCAATTCGTCTAAATCTTTTTGATCAATGCTGCCTGTGTGGTCGAGCAAAGTGTTGATGATGTGGCACGCCTCGAACAACTTACTAATGACAACTGGTGTTTGCAAATCATCATTCATGGCATCATAGCACTGTTGGCGCAATTCGGCAACAAACTTATGTGTAGTCTCATCCGAGGTTGCCACTGCTTGCAAACGTTCCAAATCGTGTACACCATTCATCAAACGCTCTAAACCTTTTTGACTTGCTTGTAATGCCTCGTTGGAAAAATCTACCGTTCCACGGTAGTGAGCCGACAGGATGAAGAACCGAATTGTCATGGGTGAATAGGGCTGTTCCAAACTATCGTGCTCGCCGGTAAAGAACTGTTCGAGCGTGATGAAATTGCCCAAGCTCTTTCCCATCTTCTTCCCATTGATAGTAATCATGTTATTGTGCATCCAATAGCGTACCATCTGGTCGCCCTGACTGGCTACAGCTTGCGCTATCTCACATTCGTGATGTGGGAAGACAAGGTCCATTCCCCCACCATGAATATCGAAATGATTGCCCAAATATTTACGTCCCATCGCGGTACACTCACAGTGCCAGCCAGGGAAACCATCGCTCCAAGGACTGGGCCAACGCATGATATGTTCGGGCATGGCACGCTTCCAAAGGGCAAAGTCTACTTGGTTGCGCTTCTCGCCTACACCGTCCAATTCACGACTGTTATTGATGACATCGTCCAAGTTTCGCCCAGAGAGAATGCCATAGTGATGATCTTTGTTATATTTCTCAATATCAAAATAAACCGAACCGTTGCTCTCGTAAGCATAACCATTGCCAAGAATTTGTTTTACCAGTTCCTCTTGCTCTATGATGTGACCTGTGGCATGCGGCTCGATGCTTGGAGGCAGCACGTTTAGGGCTTCCATAGCAGCATGATAACGATTGGTATAATGCTGCGCTATCTCCATAGGTTCCAACTGTTCCAAGCGAGCTTTCTTCTCAATCTTGTCGTCACCTTCGTCAGCATCGTGTTCCAAATGCCCTACATCAGTAATGTTGCGGACGTAGCGCACCTTGTACCCAAGATGCTTGAGATAACGGAAAAGGATGTCAAAAGTAATCGACGGACGGGCATGTCCTAAGTGCGGATCGCCATAAACAGTAGGGCCACACACATACATACCTACGTTGGGGGCATGCAAAGGCTCGAAGAGTTCCTTCTTACGTGTCAGGGTATTATAAACAAAAAGTTTCTGTTCCATAAGTCTATCAAGATAGTTAGATGTTGCAAAGATACAGCTTTTAGCCAAAAGAACATCGTTTTTTGGAAAGAAGTACGTAATAGTGAGACATGAGCATGCACTTTTTTTAGTTACAGAACTTTCGTTAGCAAGAAATCATATGCATATATTAACGCAAATTCTGAATAAGAGGTCTATTTGATCAACGATGATATTGATACTCCCAATACAAGTAAGCATGCGAAACTGATTGGTCGTATAGGGGCGCATATTCAGCCAAGAAACATCCTTGAATACATTGTTAAGAGAGGGTGTGCATTTACAAGTGCACACCCTCTTTTTTATAACATTATCAAAAAAGTATTAGTAACCCTTAGCTGTCTGAGCATCTTTCAAGTTGGGGTTTCTGTCAACAGCCTCTTGAGGATAGGGAAGTCTGTAGAATTTATCTTCCCATCTCCTTTCCTGCGCCAAATCTCCGTCTACGGCATAGATGTTTTTCATCACGTCTTTAGACAATTTCCATCGCCGTATATCATCCCATCTGAAGCCTTCAGCTGCCAACTCAATTCTTCTTTCGTTGCGAATAGTGTTGCGTAAGGCTTCTTTTGTAGCGTTAGCGGCTCTATCAATCTTTGGCATAGACACTCTTTCTCTGATTTGATCAAGTGCATCAAATACAGAAGCACTCGGTCCTGAAAGCTCATTTTGTGCTTCGGCATAGTTTAACAACACCTCAGCATAGCGCATAGCCATGAAGTTTTGTGGAGCTTTATACTCCTCTCTTGGCGTATTTGGGTCTGTCATTTTTCTAAAATTGTATCCTGTCTTAGAAATATTGTTACCGCCTTTGTTCCATTTGAAAATGAAATCTTTGCTCATTGCATTCCATACAGAGCCTGGGAACATAATAGAAGCGTAGAGGCGTGTATCCCTATTCTTGAACTCTGAAAGATATGCTTGGCTAAAATCTCCTTTGTTATAGTTTTTTGCACGTTCTTCCTTTGTAGGGGCATTAAACTTGCTTCCGTCACGTTTCCAGTATGAATTCACAAGTTCTTGTGTGGGAGTAATGGAACTCCAGCCGCCACCTGCATTGTCTGCAAAGAACAGCGTGTTAATACCACTTGAGTAATCCCATTGAGATTCTTTAATGTATTCCACTTCGAAAATCAATTCAGAGTTACGTTGGTTTGCGTCCCAGAACATTTTTTCATAGCTGCGCAAACCCAACATGAAGTTTTTCTTGTCTTGCTCAGAAGCAAAATCTATCAGATTGGAATAATCATCCTTCATGTCGTCTGCAGTCAGGTTGCTGACCTTAAACAATCTGTATCCGTTCTTGCTGTTCATCACTTTTTGCGATGCTTCTGCAGCTTCTTTCCACTGACCATAGAACAAATGCACCCTCGATTTGATGACCCAAGCCGCATCTTGACATAGCATACTTCTGTATTCTGGTTTCTCTGGCAATGAAGGAATGCTTTCGTCCAACTCTTTGAGCACGAACTTGATTACATCTCCTTCAGCCGTTGGAGCTATTGCCGCTTCTTTTGCTTCGCTGACACTCTTGGTAATGAGTGGAATAGCTCCGAACTTATTGGCAAGATCGAAATATCTCCATGCTCTCAACACTCTTACTTCAGCTTTGTATCTGGCTTTTAATTGGTCAGAGATGGGAGACTTGTCAACGTTGTCCAAAAAGTAGTTGAAACGGCGGATGCCTTGAAAATTATAGTCATCTGAAAGATCATTGTTGATACTTCCTGATGAAATAGAAGTAGCATTGCTTTCCCAAGGATATTGACAATAAGCATTGTCAGCGTTTCCATCTTCATATGCGTCATATACACTTGTGGGTACATATGAATAACATCCCATAAGGGCTAAACGAACATCATTTTCACTTTTCCAAAAGGTTGGAGTGGATACCTTATCCTCTGGAAATCTGTCCAAGTCGCAACTGGCAAACGATAAAACCAATGCAAACAATAAGGTATAGTATTTTATATTGTATTTCATTTTTATTTTTCAATTAAAAATTAACATTAAGACCAAAAGATACGACCTTCATATTAGGATATGCTCCGCGCGAGCTGGGCATTTCAGGGTCGAAGTCGCACAAACGTTTGTCTGCTCGGATGGTGAACAGATTAGTTGCATTAAGGAATACGCGTACCTTTTCAACACCGATTTTGCTTGTAAGTGCATTTGGAACAGTATATCCCAAGGTAATATTCTTTACCCTGAAATAGTCTGCATCAAAGAGCCAGAAAGAAGAAGTGCGTGCGTTGTGTTTGTTATCACTGGTTTGCAATATTCGTGGGTAAGCGGCATTGGGATCTGGATTGGCTGCAGTCCAACGTTTCAAGTGGAATTCTTTTGCTCCTGCACCATTGAAAAATGCTTGTGATGCTTCTGCCGAAAGATACACTTTCACATCATTTACGCCTTGTCCTTGTATAGTAAAATCAAATCCTTTATATTCTGCGCTAAGCCCTAAACCATAGGTAAAGTAGGGTACATCATTACCAGTAATGGTACGGTCATTAGCGGTGAATTTATGATCTCCATCCACATCTTTATACTTGATGTCGCCTGGCTTTGTAGCAGCATCTTGTTTGAAACTGTGTCCATCGATGTCAGCTTGATCCTTAAACAGACCGTCTGCTACATAGGTGAAGAACGAACCGATGGCTTCTCCTTCGCGATAGATGAATACATCATTAATTTGGTCGTTCTGTCCATTGAGGTCTACAACTTTATTCCATATCTTTGAGAGGTTTCCATTGATAGAATATTTGAACTCGCCGATATTGTTACGGTAAATGGCTGAAAATTCTATACCTTTGTTAGAGACCTTTCCTGCATTCAGAGATGGGGTTTGCTTTTTGGTCAATCCCATTTCCCATGGCTGTGGCATACGGAGCAAAATGTCATCGGTGAACTTATCAAACAGGTCTAACTGCATGCTGAGACTGTTGTTGAACAAAGAAGCATCCACTCCAATATTCTTCATCGTCACAGTTTCCCATGAGAGATTGGTGTTAGCTAATCTGTCAGGCCAAATACCATCCACTTTGTTTTCGCCAATGATAGTAGCCACTCCAGTACCTAACATGTCAAGATAATCGTAAAAGCCCACGTTATTGATATACCCTAATTTACCCCATGACAAACGTAGTTTTAAGTTATCTACCCATGTGAGGGATTTCATAAATTGTTCTTCAGACATGCGCCATGCTGCCGAGAAAGAAGGGAAATATCCGGTTCTCTTCTCCTTGGCAAATTGTGACGACTTGTCCATTCGCAGATTTGCTTCAAACAGATACTTACCAGCATAAGCATAATTGAAGCGTGAGAACGCTGAAAGGAAAGCTCTTTCCTTGATGTTTCCTTCATTTTCTAAGTTTTCGAAAGCACTTGACCCTCCATCTATAGCTCCCATTTGATTAGATGGAAAGTTCTTGCGTCCTGCACCTAAACGTTCAGACTTATATTTTTCGAATTGGCTTCCAACCATCAATGACATATCGTTCAAACCAAAGGTTTTCGAGTAGGTGGCAAACAATTGGCTCATCAGCGTGGTCGAATTGTCCCATGTATTGTAAAGCCGGTTCACGTTTAATGCGGTAGAGGTGATGGGTTGCTTCTTGATAAAGTCTATAACGGGTGCAACAGTGTTGAAAAATTCCGATTGGTTTCGGAAGTAATAGTCATAAGAGAGGATTGCATTGATATCCAGCCCTTTAATTGGTTTAAGCGTAGCATTCAGCGATGCAATGAATCGTGTGGTGCCGTCTTTCTTCCAACCATATTCTGCTATTTTGCGCAAAGGGTTATCTTTTGCGAGTACACTGCTCACCTGCCCTGCTGTAATGCTACCCCAACTGCCGTCAGATTGTCTGGCAACGGTGAGTGGAGTCATGCGGTTAAGGTCAGTAATGCTGAAGTTTCCATCACGTTGGAAATCATCTCGAATCAATGACACGTTGGTACCTAATTTGAATTTATCAGTGAAATCTCGTTCAACATTGGATCTAATAGAGTATCTATCGAGCTTCCTTCCGCGCACCAAGGATTGTTGCTCGTAGAATGTTCCACTAACATAGTAGCGAGTTTTACCACCACCCGATACGCTGATATTGTGCTCTTGAATAGGAGTAGACTTACGATACACCATCGAATACCAATCGTTGTCTGGATACAAATCAGGATCGCTACCTGCTTTAATTTTTGCCAACACATCCTGATTGTATGGTGCTTCTTTGCCTGCATTCGTAAACGACTCGTTAGTAAGCATTGCAAAATCGTTAGCATTCAATTTCTTAGGAAGTATGGTTGGGCTCTGCCATCCATAGTATCCATTGTAACTTACAGTCGCTTTGCCCGCACTACCTTTCTTTGTTGTGATTAAGAATACACCGTATGCCGCACGTGAGCCGTAGATAGAAGAGGCAGCGGCATCTTTCAGAATACTCATTGATTCAATATCATGAGGGTTGATACGCTGAAATTCACCTTCGCTTACAGGAATACCATCTACGATGAAGAGTGGTGATGATGCACCAAGATTACCTCTACCACGAACGTTGATATTACCCATGTCAGAGCCTACATCACCAGGACGAGAGATAATGGTCACACCTGGAACCAATCCTTGCATGGCAGTTGCCAATGAAGTTGATGCTTTTCCGACAAGGTCTTCTGCTTTGACGGTGTTCACAGTTCCAGTAAGGTTGGCTTTTTTCTGTGTTCCGTAACCTACTACTACCACTTCATTTAACAGTTCGTCATTGCTCTCCATAGTAATATCGATGACAGTTCTGCCATTGACCGCTACTTTTTGAGTTTTCATACCCACATAGCTAAACGAGAGCGTGGCATTAGGAGACAAATTAGAAATGGTGTATTGTCCATTTATGTCTGTGGCTGTGCCCATACCGCTTTTGCCTTCTACTACAACGGTAGCTCCCAACACAGGTTCGCCAGAAGTGTCTTTGACAGTTCCTTTAACCGTGAGGTTTTGAGCAAATCCAACAATAGTGCCAAGTATCAAGAGGATACCAATAGCACTTAATCTTGTAAATTTAATTGCTTCTTTTTTCATTCTTCTTGGTTAGTTAGTGATATCAATAAAAGTTTTTATATTAAAGCTCTGTTAGTTAGGTTCCTATCACTGCATTTACTACATTTGCAGGCTGTGTACTCCTTTGTCATCTGAGACGTATTGTCATATTAGCTAAATTTCCTTTTAAGGTTTAACATAATTCTCCTTAAAATACATTAATATTTTTACAGATAAGGTCTACAAAAAAGATAATTATTTTGCAAATATATTAATAATTTTCAAAATCTTTATTTTCTAACTGTTAAATATATTTAACCTTAAAGGATGTTCTTCCTTTACTCTTTTGATAATTAATACTTTTTTATAAAAATGTTTTTCGTGTTGGTATCAAATGGATTTTTTAGCATAGGCTACAATAGTAAGGATTATGCTTTTTGAGTTTTAGCGAACAATGATGTAAAACTCAAAAACAGCTAAAATATTTTCCCTTTATCTACCAGCCTAAACCCTTACAGTCTTATATTTAAGGAACAGTATCTTTGGCAATTATGCCGTAATGGATGAGTGCCTCTCGAACTCCATGCTCATCTACAGAAATAGTGATGTAATCGGCAACCTGCTTTAATTCAGGTACGGCATTTCCCATAGCCACCCCTATTCCAGCTTGTTGAATGATAGTAATGTCGTTGCCTCCATCGCCAAAAGCCATCGTCTCATTGAGCGAAAATCCCAAATAGTTGGCCATTGCTTGCAAGCCTTGCCCCTTATCAGCAGAAAGGGAGGTGATGTCGGTAAAAGCGGGATGCCAACGTCCCGACTGACATGTGGGAAGCTTGCTCATCAGTTCTGTTTCTTGCTGTTGCGTAATAAAAGGGCTTAATTGTAAAATAGGCTCTTGTAATACCACATCCTGTGATACTGCCTTGTCTATGCCCTGAACCTTAAGAAGCTCTAAGAAAACTTGGTTGAACGTTTCATCTTGCTGAAACACACATAAATGTTTGGTTCCCACCAAGACACAGCAAAACTGCTGTTCTATAGCTTGCGAAATGACAAAGTCAACGCTCTCTCGAGGGATAGCGTGCTGGCAAACATCGTGATTTCCAACAAAACAGTAAGCGCCATTGGTAGTAATATAGCCGTCTATCAAATGTTGAATGGAACCGAGAACCGTGATTAACGACAACGGTCTGCCTGTTGAAATATACACTTGTACGCCGTTAGCCTTTGCCTCCTCTAATGCCTGTACCGTGGAGGCAGGTATTTGGTGGGTTTGAAAACTAACCAGTGTGCCATCAATATCAAAAAACAACGCTTTTATTTTATGATTCATACGCAGATTTCTTTTCCTTGTTCAAAGTGAATGTTGCTCCTTTACCCAGAACAGTGATGCCTATTATTGTCTTTCTACAAAGGTACGATTATTAAAAAGGGGAATGAAAAATATTTCGTTAAGATTCAATAATCAATCTCTTAAGGTGATATTTGTCAAGAAAATATGTATCTTTGCGTTTGCTACAATGCCGAAAACCGAAGAATAGACATTTCCTAAGAATATGAAACAAATTATCAGTCATCTTACAGACAACGACGCCTATACTTTTAGTTGCCAATATTATATTTTACAAAAATATCCCCGTGCAGAGGTAGAATACAACTTCTTTGATCGCAACGACACTATTTATCCAGAAGGATTTGCAGGGTTGGTGGAAGAACAATTAGGCTATATGCCGCAGGTCATGATAACGCAGGAGGAGATTTCGTTCATGAAACGTAGGATGTACTACCTCCCCGAATGGTATTTTACATTTCTTCGTGGTTATCGATTCAATCCTCACGAAGTAACGGTAACGCAGGACGAAGCAGGACATTTGCAAATTACAGTGCGCGGTAAGTGGTATTCAGCCATTATGTGGGAAATGCCTATCTTGGCTACCATATCCGAGTTGATGCACTATCTACGTGGTGATTTTGAGAGATACGACTTAGAAACGGAACGAAAAAGAGCCATAGAAAAGACAAGAGAGATATTGAAAAATGGTATTGTCTTAGGAGATATGGGTACTCGTCGCAGGTTCTCGTTCGATCATCACGACATGGTAGTGAAGGTAATGAAAGAGACTTACGAACAAGGTGGCTATCAAGACGAGGCTGGATACCACAAATGGACAGGGAAGTTGACAGGAACAAGCAATGTGTATTTGGCAATGAAGCACGATTTGACGCCTATCGGAACCATGAGTCATCAACTGATACAATTTGAAGAAAACATCAGTGGTGTCTTTGAATGTAACTTTAACGTCATGAAAAAATTTAGTGACGTCTACGATGGCGATAATGGTATTTATCTATACGACTGCTTTGGCGATAAAGTTTTCTTCAATAATCTATCCAAACGCATGGCTATGATGTTTACAGGACTGCGTGTAGATAGTGGTGACGAGCAAGAACAGACAGAGAAGATTATTGAGAAATACAAGAGCTTGGGTATCAATCCTAAAACCAAGCAAGTGGTGTATAGCAATGGACTCGACATCAAGAAGGCAATCAAAATACACGAATATGTCAATGGACGCATACAAGACAGCTATGGAATGGGGACTTTCTTAACCTGTGATGTGGAGAATGCGGAACCAATGAATATTGTTGTGAAACTAACAAAGAGCCGAATTACAGAAAAACGCGAATGGCACGACTGCGTAAAACTGTCGTGCGATAAAGGTAAAACGGTAGGGAATCCTGAGAAGTGTGCCTATCTCCTCAAGCAATTAGCGTAGCCAAGAGGTTAAAATAAATGGAAATCATGCGGACGGTGCTGTATCAGAAGTTCTGAACAGCACCGTCTTATCAATGAAACGATGTGTATTATCCCTGCTTCTTGAGTTGGCCGCGATACATACCATCTACAATGCTGTCTGCCAAACTGATATTAGGAACATATATGGTATCGCATTTTAAGCCATTGGCTACCATTAGAAAGATTTCTGCTGCTGGTATGATAACATCGACACGGTCGTCTTTCAAGCCATATTTTTCTTTCCTTTCTTCCTCGTTGAGTTGAGCAAGTTCTTCGTATATCTCCTTTAGTTCACTCACTTTTATGACCTTCTCGTCATTTTTATTGTGCGTCAACTTGAAGAGTTTATTGATGTTTCCACCCGAACCAATGATTTGCGCACCAGGAAACTCTTCAGCATACATGTCCAGCATACCGCGCATTTGATACTTGGTAGCATTGGTTACCTTTCCACTGAGCATGCGCAAAGTACCGATATCGAACGAATGACTCTCCGCTAACACCCCATCATGCAGCAATGAAATTTCGGTACTACCTCCTCCGACATCTACATAGGCATAGCTACCACTATTGCTATTGGTTTGCTCAATCACGTTATTGCACAGCAAACGCGCCTCTTCTTCTCCCCGAATAATTTCCAGTTTGATGCCTGTTTCCTGCATTATTGATTTCATTATCTTTTTGCCATTCTCTGCATCACGCATTGCTGCCGTTGCACAAGCACGATAATCATCTACCTGATTCAATAACATAAAATGTTTGAAACCCTTCATCATGTGCATCATCATGACTTCGCGCTCTTTTGAAATCTTGCCTAATGTAAAGACATCTTTACCCAAACGTAGCGGTACACGGATGAATAGGACGCGTTTAATGCGGTCGAACTCGGGCGCATTGTCATCAAATCGCTTGATTAGTAAGCGAGCACCATTCGACCCTATATCTATGGCAGCGTATGTTTTTGCTTTCATTACTTTTAAGTTTTTAATTATTGTACCTCATTATTTTCCCGATATTAAGCCCGTTCTTGCTCATTTTGATAAGCTCGAAACAAAGCTTCTTGCGAACGGAAAGGCTGTTGCTGGTCAGGAATAGATTGAATTTCATTGGTTCCAAACCCATCTACGATTCGCCCATTAGCAGTATCTTGCATTCCGTATTCAATGGTACGTAATAAATCTTGCTGCAAATCATCGTCATAAACGGGAGACATGACCTCTATACGATTAATCAGATTTCGGGGCATCCAATCTGCTGAGCCTAAGAAATAACGTGGCTTACCACCATTGCAAAATATCAAAATGCGGGAATGTTCTAAGTATCTATCAATAATTCCTATAATCTTTATATTTTCACTAACCCCTTTGATTCCAGGCACTAACGAACAATTACCACGAAGAAGAATATCAATTTGAACACCAGCTGAAGAAGCTTCATACAGTTTTTCAACGATATCAGCATCTGTGATGTGGTTGATTTTGATTTTAACCCAAGCCTCAAGTCCTGCCTGCGCATTCTTAATCTCGGTATCTAACATCCGAATAATACGCGTCTTCATCGAGTTGGGTGACACCATCAGCTCTCTGAACCGTACTTGTGAAAAAGGTTTGTCTATAAAGCTAAACACCTTTTCAACCTCATTGACAATACGTGGACGGGCGGTCATCATGAGATAATCGGTATAAGTCTTGGCATTACCCTCGTGGAAGTTGCCTGTACCCACACAAGCGAAGTTCCCTGACTTGGTCGTGATGTGCAACAATTTGGAGTGAATCTTTAGTCCTTCCACTCCAAAGATAACATTCACACCCTCCTCTTGCATTCGTTTACTCCACTTGATATTACTCTCTTCATCAAAACGAGCCAACAATTCGACGACTGCTGTGACCTTTTTACCGTTTTGTGCTGCACAGATTAAGGCCTTGACCACTTTAGAATCCTTTGCCAAACGATAAAGTGTCGTCTTAATTTCCTGAACCTCTGGGCGCAACGCTGCCTCTCTAAGCAGCCGAATATATCCATTAAAAGAATGGTAAGGAACATGGACAAATCGATCTTTCGCCTTGATAAGGTCAAAGATACTGTCATCTGACAAGAATTCTGGCTTCAGTATTCCTGGCCATTTGGGATAACTAAGTTGATTGTGACCAAATGAAGGAAAATCCATTAAGTCTTTGTGATTTTGATATCTGCCCGCAGCTAATTGTGTGTCCAACTCTTTTATATTCAAGCGATGCATCATTTTTTTCTTTAAATCTGAAGGCATATTCTTGTCATAAACCAATCGAATAGCCTCTCCTCGTTTCCTGCTGCTCACTCCTATAGCGATGCGTTCCATGACTCCATAATCAGATTCGTTATCAACCTCCATCTCTGCATCCTTTGTGAACTTGAAGGAATAAGCTTCATACGTACAGCCTTTTATCCCAATAAAGACAAGTGGCAAACAATAACGAATGACATCGTCGAGGTACATAAAGTTGTCATAACCGTCGGAAGATGGTATTTTGATAAAACGCCCATAAATGCGATCGGGCACTTTAATGATGGCATACTTTGGCTTATGATTCCCTTCTGTGGTTCGCTTTACCATTAAATAGATTCGATTGTCTTCCAACACGCTGATGTCGTCTATCTGTGAGAGCCATATAGGATTGGTAGAGCCATTCAACTTATCGTAATAAAACTCGGTCAGGAAAGTTTTTTGCTCCTCGTTGAGTTGTGTATCGTCAAGCAATCGGATATGATGTGTTTTCAAATCGTCAAATACCTGATTGATGACCTGGGTATATTCTCTGTTGTATTCTTCGTTCAGACGATTAATCGTCTTGATGGTTTTCTTGATTTTCTTTTCGGTTTGAGTCTCAATTCTGCCATTATCTAAAATCTTATTGAGAGAAGCTACACGCACTCGAAAGAACTCATCCAAGTTATTTGAATAGATACCAAGGAATGAAAGACGTTCTAACAGAGGCACATGTTCTTTTTGTGCTTCTTGTAAAATACGATGATTAAAGTACATCCAACTTACATCACGCTCAACATAGCTGTGGTTCTTATTATTTTTCCGTGTTGTCATAAAGCAGTCTTGATTATTATTGACGATGAAAATTGCAAGAGAGAAGCTTATTCTTCCGATACTTCAACATGTTTGTCTCCCTTTTTCACATTCTCGATTACAATGTCTTCCAACTCTAAAGGTACATGGAGCTGTTTAATATAATGCTTGGAAGCCCCCTCTGGAACAATGATTTTCTTGAGCGACTCACAATTAGAAATGGTCGTACGAGCAACATGCTCTACTACTCCAAAGAAGGTAATTTTCTTCAATTTATCGCATTCCGCAAAGGCGTGTCCTTCAATGGTGCTTACTGATGCGGGTATCACGATTTCTTCGAGACTATCACAGTCAGAAAAAGCATCACTCCCTATAGTCTTTACTGTATCAGGAATGACAACTTTTTTAAGGTTTCGACGACGGTTGAAAGCAAAATCCGAGATTTGTTCAACAGTCTTCGGAATGATGACCATGGCTGCATCCGTTAAGCATGCAATGAGCGTTTTCTGATCAGCTGAGTACAACAATTTGTTCTCAATCACGAAATGAGGAGATTGACAATCTACTACATGACTATTGAGATCAATGAAAGGATTGTATCCAAGAGTTTTTACAGATGCAGGAATCACCAATTTTTTCAATGACATACATCTGGCAAAAGCCTCATTACCAATTCGAGTAACGGTCTCGGGTATCTTTATCTCCTCCACATAAGCACATCCCCAGAACGCATTATCATCAATTGTTTCAGTTCCTTCAGGGATTTCGTAGACACCTTCTAAGGTCTTCGATGCCATAATGACACGCTTTTGTTTCTTGGAATAGAACACGCCAGCCGCATCCTCCTTGGCTCCTGTCATTTTTTTCAAGGCAAGATTTAATACCAAATTCTCGAATTTATCCTCTCTATTTAAGGTTTTCTTGAGGACATCCTTGATGAGTTTTTTATTCTCTTTCATACAACGATACAATTAGTTTGTTGCAAATTTAAGATATAATATCGAAATATTGTTGTATTGCTTTTTACAATTATATTACATTTTTATGTGACTGTCGTTATAAATAGGATTCTTTCCATCGTTTGTTGTGCGCAACCTCTTATCTTTTGTCATAAAAATGTAACAAGTTTATTACCTCAATAAAAAAGTTAACATGTAATTTTGTGACAAAATAAGCATCACTCAACTCAAATAAATCATGAGAGCCCTAAAACTAACAATGTGGATGATACCCCTCTGCTTGTCTTGTTTTTCGCAGAACACGAATGACGTAGATTACACGCCCCATATTCACGGTACTTTTAGAGGTAAGTATGAGTACCAACCTCAAGACCAAAAAGGCAGATTTCAAGTGCGTACTGCTCGGTTTAGTTTATCTGGTAACGTAGCAAACAATGTATCTTACAAAACCGAAATAGACCTCTCTGACAAGGGACAAATAAGGATGTTGGATGCCTATACCAAGATAACACCTTTGGAACGTTTGCAAATAACGATTGGACAAATGCGAGTTCCGTTTACGATAGATGCACACCGGTCACCCCATCAACAATATTTTGCCAACCGATCGTTCATTGCTAAACAGGTGGGCGATGTGCGCGATGTGGGCTTAACAGCGGGATATAATTTTAAGATGTTCGTCCCTATGCGACTTGAGGTTGGTATCTTCAATGGTTCTGGCCTGACACATCAAGTAGATTTTTGGACGAATAAAATTAATTTCTCCACCAAATTACAAGCGTTTATTGCAGGGAAATGGAACTTCACCCTTAGTGCTCAAAAGATTAGCCCAGCACATTTAACTGTCATGATGTACGATGCAGGCATGTATTATCATGCTCATGGGTGGCATGCTGAACTGGAATATCTTCACAAGACGTATGCACACCAAGCTTTTCATGATGTTAATTCTGTCAATACCTTTATTAATTATGACATTCCACTAAGAAGATGTTTCTTTACAAAGGTGTCTCCTCTTATTCGTTATGACTATATGTCCGATCATAGTGACGGGTTCCGTTATAAGAATGGTGTGAAAGATGAAAACGGAACGCTCATCATCAACGACTATAAACGTTCGCGTCTCACTGGTGGTGTAACATTAAGCATCGACAAACCCTTTATCTCTGATATCCGTCTGAATTATGAAAAGTACTTTTATGAGCAGAATCAGTTCGCAAAAATATCAGAAAAAGATAAGCTTGTCATTGAAGTGATGACTCGATTCTGATGCTATGATGAACATCATCCTATCCTTCCAACAATGGGGAATATGAACAAATTGCATCATATTCCCCATCACTATTATAAGAAAGAGCAAAGGAATCACGCTGGAACCCAAACAGAAACATTTCCTGCTGGACATGTAAAATTACCCCAGCCATTTTCGTCAATTTGAATTTTGTGATCAAATCGACCCAATAAGTCATAGAAATACTGTCCTGCGTAAGCCTTTCCAACTTCCATAGATTTTTCGTATTGATCTTTATTACTCATCACAACGGCACAGCCTCTGTTAAACCCGTCACCCTCACGAGTCCACCCTAAGCAATTTGCATCTTCAAAATAATCGCGTTGTAATCCATAAGCATTCTCCTTACGAGCTTTCATCAATCCTTCAATACCATCCACCTTATCCAAGAAAATCTCATATTCTTGACCGTCATTCCCTGTGTCTTTGTAATGTGCACCAAACAAATCAGGGTAGAAAACACAAGGATAGCCATCTTGTCGCAACAAGATAAGGGCGTAAGCCAACGGCTTAAACCATGGCTCAACGGGTGCCTCTAAGGCTTGTAAAGGTTGAGTGTCATGATTAGCCACCACCGTAACAGCCTTATCTGGACGTGCAGAAACCAAGGTTTCATCAAAGATTCGACGTAAATCATATGAATCTCCGCTCTTTGAAGCGACATGGAAATTTTGTTGCAGAGATGCGTCAAACAGACTCATACATTCTTCGGTAGCTTTTAGATACTCTAACATTAACGGCAATAAGCCTGGCGTCCAATACTCACCAACTGCAAAAATATTTTTTCCCGTGTTCGAACGGAGTAAAGTCAACCATTCTTTATAAAACTTAGGGGATTGATGTTTCACGGCATCTAAGCGCACACCATCAAAGAATACTTGATCATGATACCACTTTCCCCAATCATTGAGTTCCTTTCTTACATAGGGATTACGATGCTCTATGTCATTGTACATCAAGTAATCGTAGTTACCTTTTTCATTCCCTACTACAGATTCCCAACCGTCTCCATGGTCATTGATAATTTGAAAGATACCCTTGTCTTCTCCCACAGCATAATCAACACCAGAGAAACAGGTGAAATCCCATTTGAAATTAGAATATTTGTCCCCTCGACCTGGGAAAGTAAACTTCGTATAGCTTTCAATTTCATAGGGTGCCGAAATGTTCTTCTGACGATTGTTAGGATCAACTTTTACCACATGGAAATGCTCTGTCTCGTCTCCGCCCGCCTTATGATTCAAGACGACATCAACCATTACCGCAATCTTTTTACTCTGCAAGGTTTTGCAGGCATCAATATATTCGTCTTTCGTACCATACTTGGTGGGAATACCTCCTTTTTGGTCAAACTCTCCTAAGTCAAACAAGTCATAGGGGTCATATCCCACAGAGTTGGCACCTCCTGCAGCTTTATAAGCTGGTGGAAACCACACCATGGTAATACCTAACTTCTGAAGCTGATCAGAAATTTTCTTCATGTGCTTATAAAACACTCCGTTCCCTTCTGTATACCAGTGGAAACCTTGCAAAATTGTTTGATTCATATTTTTATTTCTTTGTGTAAAGCCAGTACTTCACAAGTATCAAGTCATGAATTTTACTGTTTACAATTGAACTATATCCTTGCTATTTTAATGCCACTATCGCCTACTAATAAGCGTAGCTTTTCATTCAAACTTTATTCGTGATAGGAACATATAAAAAGTGTATCTTTCGTCAGACTGTGGAGTTGTGGTAGCAACGCCATACGTCATTAACGAAAGATACACTTCGTTTCTTCATTTTACTCTAATGTTATCTGCTTTTTAGGCAGCAATCGTCTTTTATTTCAACCACATCTAAAAGCAGAAATATCGAAAGTGATAGGGCAAAACTATCACCCTGTGTGCCCTGAAGATTTACTCTTTCGTATTTTCAGGTGCTTCATCAATCAAGTCCATGAACTGATCAAGCTTCGGTGTGATGATAATTTGAGTACGACGATTACGCTGTCTACCCAACTCTGTATTATTGGATGTCAATGGATTGTACTCTCCACGTCCTCCAGCGGTCATACGTTTAGGATCCACACCATAGTTCTTTTGCAAGTATTGTACCACACTTGATGCACGGAGCGTAGACAAGTCCCAGTTGTTACGAATATTCTTCATCAACGGACTGTTTGGATTTACAGGGACATTATCGGTATTGCCCTCCACCAAAACATCATACTCTTTATAATCCATGATGATTTTAGCAATCTTACTCAGAGTTTCTGCTGCTCGGTCGTTAATCTCATAAGAAGCTGTCTTATAGAGCATGTTATCAGCCAAGCTGATATAAACCACGCCCTTCAACACCTGAACATCCACCTCTTTCAGCTCTTCACGACTCAAGGAGCGGGTCAAATTATTGGTTAAAACCATGTTCAGTGAATCAGATTTAGATTTCACCTCTACCAAGTGTCGAATATATTGGTTCGACTCATTAATTTGATCCACCAATTTAGAGATATTAATGCTGTTAGAATTTGTATTTAACAAACTCTTATCCAACGACTTCTGCAAAGCGGCGTAATCACGTTTTTGCTGAGATAATTGTTCTTCCAAAGCCGTAACCCGCGCCTGTGATGCTGCCAACTGCTCTTTTGCTGTCTGATAATTAGAAGTCAACTCGCGATTTTCAGACTGACAGTTTTCCAAATCTTTCTTACTTGCACAACTCGAAACCAATAAAGCAACAGCAAGTAAAGGGAATATTAATCCATGTTTCTTCATCATAATCAATTCGTTTTTAGTTAAATATTTTTCTTTCATGCGTCAATGTCCTTTCCTATCATTTATTTTAGTGAGTAGGCATCTCTACACGATACGATTTGTGTACAAATATATAAATAAGATATCAAAATGTGTGAGATATCAAAACAAATTATAAAAATTTAACCGCTTCAATCGCAATTTATTGCGCATTAACACGATAGATGTGAGTTCACTTGCCGTTGGCTAACGCTCTTGTTAGACTTCATATAGAGAATCATGGCACGTCTCTCATCCAACCTCACTATTCAATCGAACTCATTTTAGCCCTTATCTTATGCCTCTGATATAAAGGAAAACAGCCTATCCTTATTAGATAGACTGTTGGATTGATAATAATTCTAATATTTTACTCATCCAAACGTAGAGGATAAGATATCATTGAGTAAAGGTTCTAAGCTATTTACGAATATCTTAAGATTCGTCCAGGCTTAATCTTATCAGACTTACTTATATGGCTCAATCGACATATTTGCTCTACTGTTACGCCACGTTTACGCGCAATCGAGTTCAACGTTTCGCCAGCTTGTACCTTGTGGTACTGTACCTGTACGGTATTGAACGCTTCCACGTCCTCACGTCTGCTCGCTACACCGCCTCGAACTTGGTCTGGTGTATAACCTCCATTGCCAATTTTACCACGTAAACGATTTGCTTCTGCCGACTCTCTTTGATAAGAATTGTTTCTAAAGGTGTAATAGTCTCCTGTCACATCCTGTGCACGGAAGTCAAATAACAAGGCGGGATTCAATGCTACACCGCACAATCTTGTTTCAAAATGCAGGTGGGAGCCTGTACTTCTACCGGTATTTCCGCCCAGTCCAATCACATCTCCAGCACGCACTTCTTGGTTCTCACTTACCAATTGTTTAGACAAGTGTCCATAAATCGTCTCTAATCCATTGCCATGACGAATGACAATATAATTTCCATAGCCTCGGGCTTCATAGCGTACTATACGCACCTTGCCACTAAACGCAGCACGAATGGTGTCGCCAATATATACCTTTATATCCAAGCCCTTATGCTGGCGTCCCCAACGAGTACCAAAATTACTAGTAATTACACGGCTCGGTGTGGGCATGCAGAAATGCCTAAGGTCAATCCTAAAGCTATCGGGGAGTGCTGTCTGTCGATGGGCATAACGATTGTCCCATTCTTCATACAACTGAGCTGCTGGAGATTCCAGATTTTCTTTTTCGATAATATTGTGAAGTAAGAGTGTGTCCACTGCTTTCATCTTCCTATCTACGGGTGCTTGTCTTGCCAATAAGTCTTGCGCAATACTTGGCTGTGCAAATGCTGCAAGCAAGGTAATAAAAGCAAATGTCTTGATCTTATTCAGTAGTCTCATATACAAATTTGGTTTAGGTTCCCTATGGAGGTTAATAAAAAACCTTTTAAAGATCTTCAAGGTAAATCAATCAAATCTTCATGATTCTTAAAAAACCATTGCAAAAATAGTCAATTTATTGCAATATTGTTACAGTGTTAACAGATTTTATAGACGCTTTAACCAAAGTGTATCAATTACAAATGCCATAAAAATACGTATATACACCTCTGTCTTTTTCTTATTTTTGGATATCCTTCCCTGTTATATGGGCTTTATTGTTATATTTAAGCAATATTTATGCATATATTCTACTATTCTTTTCTTGCAGCGTTTTATGAGCATTTTTGTTAAAAAGTGTATCTTTATTGTTGCTTTTTTCCACAAATTCACTGCAAATAATGTCGCTAAGAAATAGCAGCCCAGTTTACATTGCTTTTCCGTAGCTCGCTTAATCGATTCCACAGCATGCTGTATTGGCTCTTCTCACAATCAGGATCATCATTGATAATCTTCTGTGCCTCATCACGTGCCAACTGTATCAGCTGTCCATCACGGGCAATGTCGGCAATCTTTAAGTCAAACGCAATTCCGCTTTGCTGCGTCCCCTCCAAATCTCCAGGACCCCTAAGTTTTAGGTCTGCTTCGGCTATCTGAAAGCCATCGTTGGTCTGACACATGATGTCAATGCGCTTTCTTGTTTCCTGTGTGAGCTTGTGATTCGTCACCAAGATGCAATAACTCTGATCTGCGCCGCGCCCCACACGTCCACGCAACTGATGCAACTGCGACAAACCAAACCGCTGTGCATCCAGAATAACCATTACAGAAGCATTGGGAACGTCCACCCCCACTTCGATCACAGTGGTGGCGACCAATATTTGGGTCTCTCCCTTACTAAATTTCTGCATCTCAAGGTCTTTCTCTTTCGGCTTCATCTTACCATGTACCTTGCTCAATTTCATATCAGGAAAGATACTACACAGTGACTCATATCCCGCTTCAAGATTCTTTAGGTCTATTTTTTCGCTTTCCGAAATGAGAGGAAACACGATATATACCTGCCTACCCTGCCGAATTTGTTGCCTTATGCCTTGGTACAGACTGGTGAGTTGGTTGTCATACTTATGAATGGTCTGTATTGGTTTCCGCCCAGGCGGCAATTCGTCGATGACACTCACATCCAAATCGCCATAAATCGTCATCGCCAATGTACGAGGAATGGGTGTTGCCGTCATCACAAGTATATGGGGAGGCTGTTGACTCTTTCCCCACAATTTGGCACGTTGCGCCACACCGAAGCGATGTTGCTCATCCACCACCGCCAACCCTAAACGTGAAAACTGTACGTTGTCCTCAATGACAGCATGCGTGCCCACCAATATTTGTACCTCGCCCGTGAGCAAACCGTTTAATATTTCCTCACGCTTTTTGCCTTTCACTATCCCCGTGAGCAGCTCTATGCGCACGGGCATCTGTCTTAAAAACTTACGAATGGTGGCAAAATGTTGCTCGGCTAAAATCTCCGTGGGAGCCATCATACACGCCTGAAAACCATTCCCAATAGCGATGAGCATAGACATGAGTGCCACCAATGTTTTGCCCGACCCCACGTCTCCTTGCACCAAGCGATTCATTTGCTGTCCCGTAGCCATGTCGTTGCGTATCTCGTGCATCACCCGCTTTTGTGCATTGGTGAGCTCGAAAGGCAAGTTGTTGTGATAGAAAAAATGGAATAACGAACCTACTTGTGTAAAAACATAACCTCGATATTTGCGGCGTTGGTCGTGAGCATATCGCAAAATATTCAGTTGAACATAGAACAACTCCTCAAACTTTAACCTAACTTGGGCTCGTTGCACGTCCTCGAGACTTTTCGGATAATGAATCTTATGCAATGCCTCCGTGCGAGAAATCAAGTGTAAGGGTCCTATTATATAAGGTGGCAATGTTTCTGAAATGGTTTGCTCGGAGAGCTTCTCCACCAAAGTCTTGGTAAGTTTTTCAAGGGAGCGAGAGGTCAGCCCCATCTTTTTCATGCGTTCGGTGGTCATATAATAAGGTTGCATGCCCATTTCTGAAAGCTGTACATCTGTCACCTTGTCTATATCGGGATGTGCAAACTGGTAACGACCGCCATAAATGCCTGGTCGTCCAAAGACGATATATTCCTCGTTGACCTTATACGTCTTATAGACATATTGCGTACCACGAAACCAAACCAAGTCTACCACACCAGTCCCGTCGCCGAAATGTGCCACCACTCGCTTACGATGAGCGCCCATAGCAAACTCTTCAAAGCTCAGTATCTTACCTTTCAACTGCACAAATGGCAAGTCACCGCGCAATTCACCAATACGATAAATCCTACTTCGGTCTACATACTTGTAAGGGTAATACTCCAACAGGTCACCCCACGTAGAAATTTGGAGTTCTTTCTCCAAAATTTCCTTACGCTTTGGTCCTACGCCTGTAAGGTATTTGATGTCCTGACTGAGTATGCTGGTCATGTTTGCGGTATCAGTAGTTCTGCCAATTTGATATCAAACGGTGTGGTAATCTTGATGTTTTCTCGGTTGCCTTCTACCATTTCTACCGTTTGTCCCATGGCTTCCACCACCGAAGCATCATCGGTAAACGCTTCCTGCTCGGGCTGTGCAAACGCCTTTTTTAGCAATGCAATGTCGAACACCTGTGGCGTTTGGACGATGCGGTAATCACTGCGAAGCACGTTCTTGCCACTGCCGTCTGCGCTGATATGGCGTAACGTATCGGTCACAGGAAGCACTGGGATGGCTGCGCCACATTTTTGAGCAGTAAGATAACAACGGTTAATCACTTCTATTGACACAAAAGGACGAACTCCATCATGGATACCCACCGTGCCACACACCTCGTCTGGAATGACTGCCAACCCATTCTTCGCCGACTCAAACCGCGATGCGCCACCATTCACTACGGTATGCCCCACATGAAAGTTATATTCATCGCATAATTGTCTCCAATACGCTTGTTGCGAATGAGGTAGCACCACAATAATTCCCATTTCAGCGTCATACTGATGAAACCGCTCAATGGTATGCATGAGGATTGGTTTCCCTCCCACAATTCTAAACTGCTTGGGGATGTCACCTCCCATCCGAAGTCCTTTGCCACCTGCTACAATGATGACAAATCGCATATGATGAGCGGACGAGGTGACGAGGTGACAAGTTGACGAGGTGTCGCATGGATGAGTATTCGAGTACATGAGTGGACGAGTGAATGATAAGAAAAAGGCAAGTTACTTTGTTTCCATCAAGTGGGTAAACCGCATTTGCTTTTGTAAGTCTTTGGTTTCTGCCTCGCCTACAAATCCTTTCAAGATTTCGAAAGCATATGGGAAAGTAGCTGCAGGACCTTCTCCCGTAATGATGTTGCCATCGACAGTGAACAATTCTGCTGTATAATCGGCACCTTCCATATACTTTTCAAAGTCTGGGAAACAGGTTGCTTTACGTCCCTTCAATAGTCCTAAACTTCCTAAGACCATAGGACCAGCGCAGATAGCACCAATCCGCTTGCCTTTGGCGTGATGTGCAAGCAAGGCTTCCCTTACCCCTGCATGCTCATTTAGGTTGGTAGCACCAGGCATTCCACCCGGAAGTAAGAGCATGTCTACATCGTCGAAGTGGGGGATGTCTTCAAAATTCAAATCGGCTTGAATGGTAACGCCATGCGAAGACGTCACCCATGGGTCGCCTGTAACGCTCACGGTCTTGATTCCTACACCTGCTCTACGCAAAATATCTACTGGGAGTAAGGCTTCTACTTCTTCGAAGCCTGTTGCTAAAAATTCATATACCTTTGCCATAGTTTTTTCGTTTTGTGGGTCTAACTACCCGTTGGTTCATCGAAATATAAATAGGTTCTTTCTGCAAATATACTATTTTTTTACGATAAAATACATCTCTCGCTTATCAATTCAGAATGATTGACGCTGATTAACGTTGTTTACCAGATTCATTCCTTAGCGCGAAAAAAGCTGACAAAACTCAGGTTTGAGAGGACTTATTTTTCGCTTTTTCCCATGAAAGTCACGAATTTGCTGAAAATTTAAGAAAAATATAAACTGCTTATTATCAACGGTTTACATTTTTATAGAAAACTGCAACAACACTAACCCAATGGGTTAAGCAGCTTATCTCCATGCTTTAACCCTGTTAAAGACACGTTACAAGGCATCTATGAGCATGGAATAGAACGCATAACTCATTGAGATAAGTTCAACAAAGGCAAAAAACAGGGCAAAAATTTGTTAGCAACACGATTTTTGGAGCTAAAAGGTAGAAAACTCACCCCTTTTTGATAGCCTTAAAATTGTCAAGAAAAATGCTGTTTTTCGCTGTTTCCTCGCTCAAAAACAAGACCACTTCTTTTTATTGCTTTCATGATATTTTCTCCATTTTCATACGCTTTTCATTGGTGGTTTTATTCTATTATCAATAATAATATGTACATTTGCAAGTAATTGCCCGATACGTTTCCGCCATTGTTTATCATGGTTTTGGGAACGTCACAAAGAAGACAACTTAACGATAGATGATCCATATATGTCTGAACCAAAACTAAGATTTGCCCTTTTTGGCAACGAATACCAGCCTGAAAAAACAGCTTTCTTCCTGCGAATCATCGAGGAGTTGCAGGCACACGGTGCTCACGTGAGCATTGATAGCACGTTTTACGACTTCTTATGTCAAGATGTTCATTTCAAATCGGAGACCGTACAGCGGTTTGAAGGACAAGACTTCGATGCCGACTTTGTGATTTCCGTGGGTGGAGACGGTACCTTTCTCAAAGCTGCCCGACGTGTGGGCATCAAACAAATTCCGCTGATAGGGGTGAACACCGGCAGACTTGGTTTTCTTGCCAACATCCTTCCGAGTGAGTTAAAAGAAGCCATTGCTGACATTTACGCCCACCATTACGAGTTAGAGAGGCATTCGGTCATCCAATTAGAGACCAATGGAGAGCCCTTAGACATCAACCCTTACGCCCTCAACGACATTGCTATATTGAAGCGTGACAATGCGGCGATGATTACCATCCGTGCTTGCGTGAACGATGACTACTTGGTTACCTACCAAGCCGACGGTCTGGTAATTGCGACACCTACGGGTAGTACGGCATACAACTTGTCAAATGGCGGCCCAATCATGGTGCCATCGACCAGCAATTTGTGTCTCACACCTGTGGCTCCGCACAGTCTGAACATCCGTCCTATCGTGATTAACGACAACAATGTCATTACCCTCACGGTAGAATCACGCTCCCACAACTTCCTCGCTGCCATTGACGGTCGCTCTACAAAATTAGGTGAGCATACGCAACTGACTATTCGCAAGGCTCCTTTTGCAACCCTATTCGTCAAACGGTTCGGGCAACGTTACTTCTCAACCCTGCGTGAAAAGATGATGTGGGGTGCAGACACAAGGGGATAACACATAGACACAGCAGCTCATGAACATCCGACAATGGTTTAAGATTCCTACCCCCAAATATTCCGCTAAGGTTATTTTCAAATGGCTTTGGCGTGCTTGGCGTGGCAATCAGTTGCAAGCCATCCTCAATGCCACCATTGGTTTGCTCTCTGTAGTGGTGAGTTTAGCACAAGTGTGGGCAGTACAGCATGCCATTGATGTGGCGTCTGGACACGCTGAAGGGTCTATCTACTGGTCTGTAGGAGTGATGGCAATGCTCGTCCTTTGCGGCTTCGCCCTGCGTATCTGTTCCATTTGGGTGCGCAACATCTTGGGCATCAAAGCGCAAAACCGTATGCAGCAACGCATGCTCGACCGTATATTGCGGTCGGAATGGACGGGAAAAGAGTCGCATCACTCAGGCGATGTACTCAACAGGTTGGAACAGGATGTTGGCACGGTGGTAAGCTTTCTAACCGAAACTATTCCTAATACCATTTCGGTAGTGGCAATGTTTGTGGGCGCTTTCCTGTATCTTTTCTCCATGGACAAAGTACTTGCCTTTGTTATCGTAGGCATTATTCCGGTGTTTGTGCTGTTAAGTAAGCTGTATATTGGACAGATGCGAAGGCTCACCCGACAGGTACGCGACTCGGATAGTAAGGTGCAAAGTGTGCTGCAAGAGACCATTCAGCACCGTATGCTCATCAAGACTTTGGAGAGCGACAGCATCATGGTGGATCGATTGGAAAGCACACAGAGCGAACTTCGGCATCGGGTGGTAAAGCGAACGGCATTTAGTGTGGTATCAAACTTTATCCTGAACGCAGGATTCTCTGTGGGTTATCTCATCGCTTTCCTATGGGCAGCCTTGCGAATGGCTGACCAAACGCTGACTTTCGGTGGCATGACGGCGTTCTTACAATTAGTAAATCGCATTCAAGGACCAGCGCGCGACCTCACTCGCTTAGCACCTGTGTTTGTCGGAGTCTTCACAGCAGCCGAGCGATTGATGGAACTTGAGGAGAATCCTTTGGAGGAACAAGGTGACCCTATCCCTCTAACAGCGCCGTGTGGGGTGCGCTTGGAGCACATTACCTACGCATACGACGATGGCGACAGTAATGTGATTGAACAGTTAGACTTTGATTTTTACCCCGGTTCGTGCACGGCTGTCTTGGGCGAAACGGGTGCAGGAAAGACCACATTGATACGACTCATTTTGGCTTTGTTACATCCCAATGAGGGGAAAGTCATCCTATACAATCAACAAGAGCAAAGAGAATTGTCGCCTCTGATGCGCTGCAACTTTGTGTATGTGCCACAGGGAAACACGCTGATGAGTGGCACGATTCGCGACAACCTGCGATTGGGCAAGCTCAACGCTACAGAAGAGGAAATAAAAACAGCGTTGGAAATGAGCTGCGCCTCGTTTGTCATGGAGCTTCCTGATGGCTTAGACACCGTTTGTACGGAAGCAGGAGGCGGATTGAGCGAGGGACAGGCACAGCGTATCAGTATTGCTCGAGCCTTGTTGCGCAACCGTCCAATCATGCTGTTCGATGAAGCTACCAGTGCTTTAGACCCCGAGACGGAGCGACAGCTCTTGCATAACATTCTCTTTAATCACGACAAAACCGTGATATTCATTACTCACAGACCTGCCGTAGTAGACTACTGCGACCAAACGTTACATCTACAAAAACAATAATTAATCATGAAAAGAATTGTATTTCTCACATTTTGCCTGTTCTGCACAGTTGCAACATTGTTGGCACAAGATGACGATGCCAAGTATGCCACCCAGCTTTTAGAGGTTGGAACGACAGCACCAGCCCTCACACTGCCCACCATCAACGGCGAGACCTTATCACTAAACGACTTCCGAGGAAAGTATGTGGTATTGGAATTTTGGGCATCTTGGTGTCCCGATTGCCGAAAAATCACACCGAAAGTGGAAGAGTTGGGGGCGAAATATGCCGACCATGGCGTGGCTTTCATACACGTTTCGTTTGATACCAACAAAGAGGCATGGACCCAGTATGTACAGGAAAATTGGAAAAACAAGCAAGCATATCATGTTTGTAACTTTGAGAAGATGAAAGAATCGAAAGTGGCAAAGGATTTTCAAATCAAGTGGATTCCCTCCTTCTATCTTATCTGTCCAGAAGGAAAGATTGTCATGAGGACGGTGATGGTGGAAAAAATCGAGAAAAAATTAGCCGAGCTGGTGCAACTTTCAAAGCCATGCTGTCGTCTAAAAGCCAAATGATACATCTCAAAGACATCAACAAGACCTATTTTGGCGCACAGCCCTTGCACGTTCTCAAGGGCATCACGCTTGACATAGAGGAAGGCGAATTTGTCTCTATCATGGGCGCATCGGGTTCGGGGAAGTCTACCTTATTAAATATATTAGGCATCCTCGACAATTATGACAGTGGCGAATATGTGCTGTCGGGTACGCTCATCAAGGACCTGAGCGAAAGGCGTGCCGCCGAATACCGCAACAAGATGATTGGCTTCATCTTTCAGTCGTTCAACCTCATCGGCTTCAAGACAGCGGTAGAAAACGTAGAATTGCCCTTGTTCTACCAAGGGGTAAGTCGCAAAACACGCCATCAACAAGCCCTTGAATATCTTGACAGATTGGGATTGGCGCAGTGGGCAGACCACTATCCTAACGAGATGTCGGGTGGACAGAAACAACGTGTCGCCATTGCCCGTGCGCTGATTACCAAACCACAGATTATCTTAGCCGATGAACCGACGGGAGCTTTGGACTCGAAAACCAGTGTGGAGGTGATGCAACTGCTCAAGTCGCTCAACCAAGACGAGCACATGACCATTGTCGTGGTAACGCATGAGAGCGGTGTCGCCAATGAGACAAACAAGATTATCCATATCAAGGACGGACTGATAGGACGCATTGAGGAGAATCTCGACCATAACTCAAGCCCATTCTGGACAGGAGGTATCATGAAATAATGCTTAAAACAAGTCAGACATGAGAGACATCTTAACAGAAATATGGGCGACTGCACGACGCAATAAATTGCGTACTACCCTCACTGGGTTTGCGGTAGCGTGGGGCATCTTCATGCTCATATTCCTGTTGGGAGCAGGCAACGGACTAATCAACGCCACGCAACAGAACTCAAATAGGTATCTCAATACCTCCATGGTGATATTTGGCGGACAAACGTCAAAGGCACACAAAGGACTGAAAGAGGGGCGCAAGATAGAGCTGAACGACCGTGACATGGAAATCACCCAAGAGCGATTCGGCGACAACGTGGAAGAGGTGGGTGCCGAACTCGACCATGGCAACACCACCATGAGCCATGGAAAAGAGTACACAGCCGCCAACATCAGTGGCGTATATCCCAACGATTACATCATCAACAAGCGTGACATGATCTACGGGAGGTTCATTAATAAGATAGATATCAGAGACCGCAGGAAGTCGATTGTTATCAGTGATGACATGGCGAAGGAGCTTTCACCCACGGGAAATGTGGAAGATATGCTGGGACAAATCGTGAGAATGGAAGACTTGGCGTTTCATATCGTGGGTATTTATCAAGTAGACAAGAGCATGATGGGTACCGATGCGTTCATCCCTTTCACTACCTATCGCACTATATATAATGTGGGCGACAAGACGGGCAACATCGTTTTCTCGTTCAAAGGCTTGGAGACAGAACAGCAAAACGAAGCTTTCGAACAGCGTTACCGTGCTAATCTCAACGGTAATCACGGTGCTGCACCCGACGATGAAGAGGCGGTTTGGATATGGAACCGATTCACTCAAGCCATGCAGATGAACACAGGAATGGGCATGTTGCGCACGGCATTATGGATAGTGGGCATCTTTACCCTGCTCAGTGGCATCGTTGGGGTTTCCAACATCATGCTCATCACGGTGAAAGAACGCACCCACGAGTTCGGTATTCGCAAAGCTATCGGTGCCACACCATGGTCTATCCTGCGGCTCATCATCGTTGAGAGCATCATCATCACCACCTTTTTCGGATACATTGGCATGGTGTTAGGCATTGCAGCCAATGAATACATGAATGCCACCATTGGCAACATGAAGGTTGATTCGGGTTTGTTTACCACCACCATGTTTGTTAATCCCACCGTTGGACTTGACGTTTGCATCAACGCCACACTACTAATGGTGGTGGCAGGCACTATCGCTGGACTCATTCCTGCACGCAAGGCGGCACACGTAAGACCCATTGAAGCACTAAGAGCAGAATAAGCCATGAAGTTTGATATCGACACATACAAAGAGATTATCGAGACACTCTCGCGCAACAAGAGCCGCTCTTTCCTCACCGGCTTCGGTGTTTTCTGGGGCATCTTCATGCTCATGGGACTCATCGGAGGTGGACAAGGATTCAGAGAGTTGCTCAATCGAGTGTTCGAAGGCTTTGCTACCAACTCCTCAGTCATCTTCGCTCAACCCACTACCAAGCCATACGACGGCTATCGGAAGGGACGACAATGGACGCTGGAATATAAAGACGTGGAGCGTATCAAGGCGAACGTTCGTGACTTAGACATCGTTACACCCGGACTGTCGCAATGGGGTGGAAACGCTGTGTTTGGTGACAAGAAAAGCAACTGCAACATCAAAGGACTGATGGCGGATTACGCCAAGGTGGAAACACCACACATGTACTACGGCAGATACCTCAACGAAATGGACATGCAGCAACGCAGAAAGGTGTGCATATTAGGCAAGAAAGTGTACAAGAACTTATTTCCAGGCGGTGGAGACCCTTGCGGTCAGCTCATTAGGATAGACTCTATCTACTACAGTGTCGTAGGAGTAGACTATAGTGCAGGTAACATGCAAATCAATGGATCAGCAGAAGAGAGCGTTGTCATACCGCTCCCACTGATGCAACAAGCGTACAATTTGGGGCAAACCGTACACGTTATTTGTGTTACCGGTCGTCCCGGAGTCAAAATGAGCAAGGTGGCACAACCCATGAGAGATGTCATCGCCCGTGCGCACCACATTGATCCGACCGATGAAAAGGGCATCACAGTGTTCAACACCGAAGTGATGTATGGCATGGTTGACAGTCTTTTTGCCGGTGTCAACTTCTTGGTATGGCTCGTAGGCATCGGCACTTTGCTGGCTGGAGCAATCGGTGTGTCCAACATCATGATGGTAACAGTGCGCGAACGAACCACAGAAATTGGCATCAGGCGTGCCATTGGTGCCACGCCACGCACCATCTTGGGGCAGATTATCGCAGAGAGCATCATCCTGATAGCGGTAGCTGGCATGAGTGGAATACTCTTTGCCGTCATCATTCTACAGTTGGCAGAGATGGGTACCACCACCGATGGCTTTACTGCTGCACACTTCCAAGTAAACTTCTGGACTGCCGTGGGCGCTGTCATCATGCTGTCTTTGCTCGGTGTCTTGGCAGGATTGGCACCTGCACTGAGAGCCATGTCTATCAAACCTGTGGATGCCATGCGAGACGAATAATCCAAATAAGAAAACAGATTATAGAACCTATTCATGATACACACTGCCGACCGCAGAACGAGTTGCGCATTGTGAACCATACATTACACCATTATGAAAAAGAATATCAAATTTATCGTTGCAGGCGTTATCGCCCTCATCTTCATCGGAACATTTGTTTTCCTATGGTTCAAGTCACGTCCTCAACCCGAGGTTTACGACGAGTTTACCCCCAAGATGTCGAACCTGAAGAAGGTAACTGTCATCACTGGCAAGATAGAACCTCGCAACGAGGTGAACGTGAAGCCGCAGATTTCGGGTATCATCACCGAAATTATGAAAGAAGCAGGTGAGATGGTGCAGGCTGGAGAGATTATCGCAAAGGTGAAAGTGGTGCCAGATATGAACCAATTATCAAACGCCCAGTCACGCGTTCGCTTGGCACAAATCAACGTGAAGCAAGCGAAAGTGAACTACGACCGTGAGAAGAAGCTCTACGACAAAGGACTGGTTGCAGGCGATGAGTACGACAAGATACGGCAAGCCTACCAACAATCTCAAGAGGAAGTGAAGGCTGCACAAGACAATTTAGAGGTGGTTCGCGACGGTGTGTCAAAGAATAATGCCAACACCAGCAGCACACTCATTCGCTCCACCATTAGCGGTTTGATTCTTGATGTACCTGTAAAAGTGGGTAACACGGTCATCTTGAGCAACACCTTCAACGACGGAACCACCATTGCCACGGTAGCCAACATGGGCGACCTTATCTTCCGAGGCAACATCGACGAGACAGAAGTGGGACAACTGTCTGTGGGCATGCCGATGAAGATAACCATCGGAGCCTTGCAGGACAACACCTTACAGGCGTCTCTCGAATATGTTTCGCCCAAAGCTGTTGAGCAAAACGGTGCCAACCAATTTGAGATTAAAGCCGCCATTCGTAACATCCAGGGCAAGAAGATACGCAGTGGATACAGTGCCAATGCCGAGATTGTACTGGCAAGTGCGCAAAACGTGTTGACTGTTCCCGAGAGTGCCATCGAGTTTAGCGGAAAACAAACCTATGTATATGTGGTCAAGGGAGATAAGAACAACAAGACTTACGAGCGACGAAAGGTAGAAACAGGCATGAGTGACGGTCTGAACATCGAGATAAAAAGCGGCTTGAACAAGAACGAAAAGGTGCGCGGACCTAAGAAAGTGAAAGAAGACTAAACCGCTAAGTATCGCTAACGTCCACATCCTACACGTCTCGATACCCTCCTTTTTGTCTTCACGAAAAGCAAATACGCTTTATATTCGCATCCCTATAAAAGGCAGATTCACACAGTAGCTCAATAATAATCAGAGCTTCTATGATGATACTTCTTTTATAAAATAAACTGTTTTATATGGAAAAATAGGCTGTTTTACCCACCAAAACAGCCTATTTTGCTTCCTTATAAAATCCCTATAAGGCAAATATCAATCATTTTATTTTGTGCTGTCCGCAGTTTGCAGTATCTTTGCAGAAGATAGGCTTCGCCTTAACAAAGAAAGTAAACTTTCTCTGTCTTCGGCTTGCACTATCTTTGCAACAAAGAGATAAATTATGCCCATCTACAAACTATTCTTGGGTGTAGATATTGTCCTGTTCTTAAGATACAAACATTCACCTTTATACTAATTTTACAGATATGATCCTTTTCTTTGAAACACCCCAAAAGAATATCATTGCAACGGAGATCAACCACCAACCTTGTCAAGAAGACATCGACAAACTGTGTTGGCTCTTTGGGCAAGCTACTTGCTTGGATGCAGAGCAGCTTGAGGGCTTCTTCGTAGGACCACGGCGCGAAATGATTACTCCATGGAGTACCAATGCCGTTGAGATTACTGAAAATATGAATCTAAGCGGCATTTTGCGTATTGAGGAATTCTTCCCTGTCCGCTCAAAAGAGGCGGAACATGACACGATGTTGCAAAGAATGTACGACGGATTGGGACAAGATATTTTTGAGGTGAATCACCAACCAGAGCCTATCAAGCTGGTTGAGAATCTGGAACAGTATAACGAGCAAGAGGGATTGGCACTCTCGCCTGAAGAGATGGCGTACCTGCACACCATAGAAAAGCAGAACGGAAGACCACTCACCGACAGCGAAATATTCGGGTTTGCACAAATCAATTCTGAACACTGTCGGCATAAGATATTCGGTGGTACTTTTATCATTGACGGTGAAGAAAAAGAATCGTCGCTCTTTGCCATGATTAAGCGTACCACCAAAGAGAATCCGGGGAAGATACTGTCTGCCTATAAGGACAATGTGGCTTTTGCACAAGGTCCCATGATAGAACAGTTTGCACCCGAAAATCAGGCGACCAGTGATTATTTCAAAGTAAAAGACATCGAAAGTGTCATCTCATTGAAAGCCGAAACGCACAACTTCCCCACCACTGTAGAACCCTTTAACGGTGCTGCTACGGGAACAGGTGGAGAGATACGCGACCGCATGGGTGGTGGTGTAGGCTCTTGGCCATTAGCCGGAACTGCCGTTTATATGACAGCATACCCCAGATTGAAAGGCGAAGCACGGTCATGGGAGAACATCCTGCCCGTGCGTAAATGGCTCTATCAATCACCCGAACAAATACTCATCAAGGCTTCGAATGGTGCCAGTGACTTTGGAAACAAGTTCGGACAACCTTTAATCTGCGGTTCGGTACTCACTTTTGAACACCAAGAAGACGACCAAAAGTTGGGTTACGACAAGGTAATTATGCTGGCTGGCGGTGTTGGTTACGGCAAAAAACGCGACTGCTTGAAGAAAGAACCGCAGAAAGGCAATAAGGTGGTAGTAGTTGGTGGCGACAACTACCGTATCGGACTGGGTGGCGGAAGCGTGTCATCTGTTGATACAGGACGCTATACCAGTGGTGTAGAACTGAACGCTATACAGCGTGCTAACCCCGAAATGCAAAAGCGTGCTTACAACTTGGTAAGGGCTTTGGTGGAAGAAGACAGCAACCCAGTGGTGTCCATCCATGACCATGGTAGTGCAGGACACCTGAACTGCTTGTCTGAATTGGTAGAAGACTGCGGTGGAGAGATTGACATGACCAAGTTGCCGATTGGTGATAAGACGCTCAGTGCCAAGGAAATCATTGCCAACGAGAGTCAGGAGCGCATGGGATTGCTCATTGACGAGCAACATCTTGACCACGTAAAGGCTATTGCCGAACGTGAGCGTGCACCGCTGTATGTGGTAGGTGAGACCACTGGCGACGCTCACTTCTCGTTCGTACAAGGGGATGGAAAGAAACCGTTTGACTTGGATGTGGCACAAATGTTTGGACATTCTCCCAAGACCATCATGAAAGATGAGACGGTAGAACGCCATTACGAAAACGCCACCTATAGTCAAGACCAAATAGATAGCTATCTTGACAAAGTGCTACAATTAGAAGCTGTAGCTTGTAAAGACTGGCTCACCAACAAGGTAGACCGCTCTGTAACAGGAAGAATAGCACGACAACAATGTCAAGGCAAAATACAGTTGCCTCTCTCCGACTGTGGAGTCGTCGCGTTAGACTATCGTGGCAAGAAAGGTATTGCAACAGCGATAGGGCATGCGCCACAAGCAGGATTGGCTTCGCCACAAGCAGGAAGTGTGCTCAGTGTGGCAGAGGCACTCACCAATATTGTGTGGGCTCCGCTCACAGATGGGCTGGAAGGCATCTCGTTGTCAGCCAACTGGATGTGGCCTTGTCGCTCACAAAAGGGCGAAGATGCACGCCTGTATGCTGCTGTCGAGGCATTGAGCGACTTCTGTTGCTCGCTCCACATCAACGTACCCACAGGAAAAGACTCGCTTTCACTCACTCAAAAATATCCTAATGGTGAGAAAATCATCTCTCCGGGAACCGTCATTGTCAGCGCAGGAGGCGAAGTGGAAGATGTGAAAAAAGTAGTTTCACCAGTATTAGTGAACGATAAGAACTCATCACTCTACTACATTGATTTCTCTTTCGACGACCAGCGGTTGGGCGGAAGTGCCTTTGCGCAAACCTTAGGAAAAGTGGGGAGTGACGTTCCGACGGTGAAAAACCCAGAGTATTTCGCCGATTGTTTTGAAGCAGTTCAAGCCTTGATCAAGAAAGGTTGGGTGATGGCAGGCCATGATATTAGTGCTGGTGGCTTGATTACTACCCTCTTAGAAATGACATTTGCCAATCCTGATGGGGGCATCCACGTAAATCTTTACGATTTTGCAGAAGAAGATGTGGTGAAAGCCTTATTTGCAGAAAATCCGGGTGTCATCATTCAGGTATCTGACACGCACAAACAAGCATTGCGCGAATACTTAGAAGCAGAAGGTATTGGATATGCCAAGATTGGCTACCCTACCCCCAAAGTACGCCAGCTCGTGATAAAGAAAGGTGAATGGGAACACGAATTCGACATTGACGCATTGCGTGACACATGGTATCAGACATCTTATCTGCTGGACAAACGACAGAGCATGAATGGTAAAGCAGACGAACGCCGACAGAACTATTGGCAACAACCCGTTGAATGGCACTTCAAAGAGGAGTTCACAGGCAAGCTCTCTCAATACCAGTTGGATGCCAATCGTCGCTCCACATCAGGAATTAAAGCCGCCATTATCCGAGAGAAAGGCACCAATGGTGAACGCGAAATGGCTTATGCCTTATACTTAGCAGGCTTTGACGTGAAAGATGTGATGATGACCGACTTAATTTCTGGTAGAGAAACACTGGAAGATATCCATATGATTGTATTCTGTGGCGGTTTCTCAAACAGTGACGTGTTGGGTTCTGCAAAAGGTTGGGCAGGCGCATTCCTATACAATCCAAAAGCGAAAGAAGCGCTCGATAAGTTCTATGCTCGCAAGAATACGCTCTCATTAGGTATCTGTAACGGTTGCCAATTGATGGTGGAGCTGAACTTGATTAACCCTGAACTTCAACGACACACACGCATGTTGCACAACGACTCACAGAAGTTCGAGAGTGCATTCTTAAGTCTGTCTATTCCAGAGAATAACAGTGTGATGCTTGGCAGCCTCGCTCATAGCAAATTGGGCATTTGGGTAGCGCATGGAGAAGGGAAGTTTAGCTTGACAGAGTCAGAAGATAAGTATCATATTGTTGCGAAATACAACTACAGTGAATATCCAGGAAATCCAAATGGCAGCGACTACAGTGTGGCTGGCATCTGTTCTGCGGATGGACGTCATTTGGCAATGATGCCCCACTTAGAGCGTGCTATCTTCCCTTGGCAAACAGCTTATTATCCTCACAAGCGTCGCTGCGATGAAGTGACCCCATGGATAGAGGCGTTTGTAAATGCAAGAAAGTGGATAGAAGGAGAAGTATAGTTGATGAGTTGACAAGTTGACAAGTTGACAAGTAGACGAGTTCACAAGTTGACAAGTTAACGAGTTGATAAAAAGGTATTCATTAGTAAGGAGACTATCACCATTCACAGCGCATGGGCAATCATATCAAAATACCCAACACGGCAGAGACATCAGAGGATAACTACCGCTGGACGACGCTCTTTAAGACATTCTTCAAGATAGGAGCGTTTACCCTTGGTGGTGGCTATGCCATGATTCCCATTATCGAAACAGAGGTAGTGGAGAAGCATCATTGGATAGAGAAAGAAGAGTTTCTCGACCTCATTGCCGTTGCACAGAGCTGCCCCGGTGTGTTTGCTATCAACATCAGCACCTTTGTTGGCTATAAGTTACGAGGCACACCCGGAGCCATTTGTACGGCGACAGGTACGGCATTGCCGTCTTTTCTCATCATTTTGCTGATTGCGATGTTCTTTCATAGTTTCATGGACGTACCTTGGATAGCAGCCATGTTCAATGGCATTCGACCAGCAGTTGTTGCCTTGATAGCCGTACCCACCTTCAACTTAGCAAAGAGTGCGAAGATATCGTTAGTCAACTGTTGGATACCCATTATTTCTGCGTTGCTGATATGGGCGGTTGGAGTCAACCCTATCTTTATTATCATAGCTGCTGCGGCAGGTGGCTATATTTACGGACAGTTTATCAAGCCTACTGAGTAATATGATTTATCTCTATCTCTTCTTTACCTTTTTCCAAATTGGTTTGTTTGGTTTTGGTGGTGGTTACGGCATGCTGTCGCTCATACAAACAGAGACGGTGATACAACACCACTGGCTGACAAGTGCGGAGTTTACCAACATTGTGGCCATCAGTCAGATGACACCTGGCCCCATAGGCATCAATTCTGCCACCTATTGTGGCTATGCAGCGGTTCACAATGCAGGATATGGCATGTGGATGTCGGTTTTAGGCTCGGTTGTTGCCACCGCTGCCTTGGTGTTACCTTCCCTTGTCCTCATGATACTTATTAGCAAGATGTTTATGAAATATATGAATACAGAACCAGTACAGAATATCTTTAACGGACTAAGACCTGCTGTTGTTGGTCTCTTGGCTGCTGCTACCCTACTGCTGATGAATGAGGAAAACTTTGGCTCAATGGTGGGAAATCCATGGCAGTTTTGGATTAGTATTGCCTTATTCATCGCAACATTTATAGGAACGAAATATATCAAAATTAATCCTATCCGAATGATTTGCTATGCGGCATTCGCAGGGTTGATGTTGCTGTATTGAAGGTTTTTATTAGTTGACGAGTTAACAAGTTCACGAGTTAACAAGTTGATAGTTTATAAGCTGATAGTTTACAAGTTCACAAGTTAACAAGTTAATAGCTATCAACTTGTCAACTCGTCAACCAAACCAACTATCACCTCGTTAACTCGTCAACTTGTCAACTCGTCAACTAAAATCAACTAAACCAACTATCAACTTGTCAACTCGTACACTTGTCAACTCGTCAACTAAACCAACTAAACCAACTTAACCAACTATCACCTTGTCAACTTGTAAACTCGTCTACTCGTCAACTAAAAAAAAAGAATCTCCAATGAACAAAATACATGGTTTTGTAGGCGCCATCACATCTGCAACAGCCTTTGGGCTTATACCACTCTTTAGTCTTCCAGTATTAGCAACGGGCATGCCGTCCACCGCAGTATTGGTGTATCGCTTTGCTTTTGCTTGTCTCATTATGCTTGTTGTGTTGATGTATCAACGGCAAAGTCTGCACCTTCGCTTTGGCGAATCGCTCCGCCTTATGCTGCTATCCACTATGTATACCGGGTCGGCAGTTTTTCTTATCGAGGGTTATCGTTATCTGTCCAGCGGCATCGCAACCGTTATTATGTTTTCATATCCTGTGTGGACAGCTCTATTAATGATGATTTTTAGGGGTGAAAAGGCATCGGGTACTACCTTTTTAGCCATTGGACTGGCAGTGGCTGGAGTATGTTTCTTATCAGGAATAGAGAACGGCGTTGGCAACATCTCTGTTTTGGGCATCTGCTTAGAGCTCTTGTCAGGGCTATCGTACGCTATTTATATGGTTGCCTACCCTACAATGAAAATACGCACCATACCCACCATAAAAGTGAACTTTTATATTTTCTTCTTCACGATGCTGCTGCTCATGTTATACGCCATATTCACCTCAGGTAGGTTGCCAGCCATTCATACGGGTACGGTTCTACTCAATCTCTTCCTGTTGGGCTTGCTTCCAACAGTAGTAAGCAACATCACCCTCATCTTGTCGCTAAAGAGTATTGGCAGTACCTTGGTAGCAATACTCGGTGCCTTTGAACCACTAACGGCGATGTGTATTGGCATTATGGTCTTTGGTGAGCCGTTTACGGTACACATAGCCATAGGATTTGTGTTGATATTGATTGCCGTAGCAGTGTTAATTCTTAAAAATGCACACCATAAGACAAAAGCAGAAAAAGATATTGCCTCTTCAATTTGAAAAAACACCATAAAATAAGACGTAAACAAGAACGCATGTCAAATATTATATCTATATTTGCGAAAGGAAATAACGATGTGCAAACAATTTTGCAAAACCGTCATATTAACAACTATTTATATCATCTACAAAAGAAGATTATAAAAAAGGAAAGGCGATATTTCAAAAATATCAATTGATGAAAAACATCCTGATTACCATTCTGTCTATCTTCTGTGGTAGCAGTATAGCACAAACACTAAAAACATTTAGTGGACTTTACAATGGAGGACATGCCACATACACTTATTACGAAAGTAGTGATGGCGAGTTCGTTTATCACGACAAATTCAGAATACATCTCACAATATCATAAAGAAAAAAATATCACCATATAAAATGTTAACGAAAAAAAATACACAATGGAAAAAGACGAAAATTACAGAGTAGAAAGTGATTTGTTAGGAGAATTACAAGTTCCAACAAATGCGTATTATGGCGTGCAAACTCAGCGTGCTATTAACAATTACAAGATATCGACAGGAAAAATGAGCGACTATCCCGACTTTGTTATCTCGATAGCCTATGTCAAGAAGGCTGCTGCTAAAGCCAACGCAGAGGCAGACTTCTTAGATACACACATTGCAGAAGCCATTTGCAAAGCCTGCGATGACGTTATCGAGGGAAAGTTGCAAGATCAATTCCCTGTAGATATGGTTCAGGGTGGCGCTGGTACTTCGGTGAACATGAATGCCAATGAAGTGATTGCTAACCGTGCATTGGAAATCATGGGGTATAAAAAAGGGGATTATGCACATTGCTATCCTAACGACCATGTGAACTGTGGACAGTCTACCAATGATGCTTATCCCACTGCATTACGCTATGCCGTGTATCGAATGAACAAGACGTTGGTGGAGAGTCTTCGCCATCTTGTAGACACATTCAACAGCAAAGCCGATGAATACAAAGACGCTGTGAAAATGGGACGTACACAGTTACAAGACGCAGTGCCTATGACTTCAGGACAAGAGTTTAAGGCTTTTGCACACAGTTTAGAGCAAGAAATAGACTTCCTCAACGAAAACGCCAAGCGCCTCTTGACCATCAACATGGGAGCAACTGCCATTGGTACAGGTATTAACGCAGCACCAGGATACGACAAGTTAGTGACCAAGTATTTGGCAGAATACACAAAAGAGGATTTTAAGGAAGCAGGCGATATGATTGCTGCTACACCCGACACAGCCGATTATGTAAGCTATTCAGGTGCTATGAAACGATTGGCTGTCAAGTTATCAAAGATTTGTAACGACTTACGATTGATGGCATCGGGTCCTCGTTGTGGTCTACACGAAATCAACTTGCCTCCTATGGCTCCAGGCTCTTCCATTATGCCAGGCAAGGTAAATCCTGTGATTCCAGAAGTAACTAATCAAGTTTGCTTCAAGGTCATTGGTAACGATACAACCATCACCATAGCAGCAGAGGCTGGACAGTTGCAACTCAATGTGATGGAGCCTATTATTGTGCAATGTCTGTTTGAAAGCTCACAGTGGCTGAACAATGCCATGAATACATTGGCTGATAAATGTGTGAAAGGTATTACCATTAACACCCAGCACAATCTTGACGTGGTGAACCATTCTATCGGCATCGTTACCGCATTGAATCCGTACATTGGTTACAAGAACAGTACCAAAGTGGCTAAGGAAGCTTTAGAAACAGGCAAAAGCTTGCACGAAATTGTAGTGGAAAAGGGATTCTTGTCCAAAGAAGAAGTAGACAAAATTCTCGATCCCAAAGGTATGCTCAACGTACACAAGAAGATAGAAGTATAACGGGGAAATCCGATATTTCTTTAGACTCAAAGAAAAGGACGTGGGCAATATTGTCCACGTCCTTTTTATTGATTGTTATTTGCTACAACAATACAGCACAATGCTTCATGTTCATGGCACAACAATCTTTTGATGATTGATGAGATACACTCCCTTAGGCAACTGCTGCAATGCACGCTGAACATTATTCGTTGTCCCTACCTCACTGCCTTGGAGGGTATATATCTTAGCAGAAGTCGTTTTCGATGTTTGAGCAACACATTTCTTAATATCCGTTACCACACCCAAGTTTACACCTGTGGGATTGTAGTATGCACCGTTCTCAAACTTCAAGTCGTTGGTTTGTTTACCACCCGAAGCATTGAAGATAATACCAGTTGGCACTTGTCCTTCTGCTGAGCCTTTCGTGAAACTGCCGTTCCATGTCCACTTCCACACCTCGTTACCACTGTCAGTCACACCAACCTTGGTGCATGACACACCAGGCCACGTGCCACCCGTAAAGTTTCCGGTAGCGTTCCATGCCCAACACTTGATGTCGGAACTCCAGTCTTTTGGCTTTTCAAAGAAAGCACAGGTCTCACCATCTTTCACCACACAAAACGAAGGTGCGTGGAAAGTAGACTTCTCTTCCTTGATGCTTGTTACATCATCAATGTTGACGGCATTGCTGACATACATTTTATAGTTGTCGCCCGATGTCGCCAACATCATGCCTTGCGTGTTAGCGTCTGTCGTTTTTCCCAATACCAGCAACAAATCACCTTGGCTACCTTTTACTTTCAGCACGAAGCCATCGTGTTTGGCATCGGCTTGCGCGATGTCGCTGGTATTGCTTATGCCCACGGCACGGCGTGTGGCAATCATCCGCTTGATGGCGGTTTTGTATTGAAGCCAATGTGGCAGGAACACGCAAGGCGTGCCTGGCATGGCGAGGATATAGGCATTGGCAGCCTCGATATTGGCAAATAGTGGCTTGCTGCCGTGGTCATCGGTGCGACCTGTATCATGATTGTCGACAAACGTTACGGCATATTGCCTGTAATATGAATCCTTAACCAGACAGTCGTCATTGAGCTTTGACCAGTCGCCATTTGAACTAAAAGCCTCAAAAATACGATACTTCATGTCGAAATCGAAAGCGGCAGAGGTAGGAACACCGTCTACCTTGGTGCCGTCAATCCAGTTCTTGATGTTGTCTGTGTTGTCCCAATACTCGCCAACCGAGTACACGGGGTTGGCAGACGTGTTGTACATGCCTATGTATTTGGCTGCGAATCCCTTGACCATATCGTAACGGAAACCGGTGTAACCCAAATCCTTCAACAAGAAATCAAGATATGCCTTGATGTTCTTTTGGACATTCGCAGAGGTGTGGTCGATGTCTCGGCATCCGGGAAAGTCGTCACCCGTGTCGCTCCTGCCTGTCAACGCATAGCCATTTCGCTCTGTTTCTCCTTTGTCATCCCCTTTGCAAATATCGGCAAGCGACCATGTGAAGTTTTGCCCTTTCCACGTCTCCGTGGGGAAATCACACCAGTTGGTGTTGCCGTTGCGGTGATTGATGACCACATCTTCGATGATGCCCGTACCTTTTGCTTTGAAGGTCTTAATCATCTTGCTCAGTTCAGTTTCCCTGCCAAATGCGCTATCGTGTCTGAACCACCATATAGGCGCATAGCCCATTTGGTTTTGATGCGTGTTGCAATAGCCCGACTGCGGCACCCAAATGAGTGAGAAGTATTTGGACAGCTCGTCTGCCTGGCTCTCTAAATGACTCCATTGCGTGTCTTGATAGCTATCCCAATAAAAGCCTTGCAGCATCACGCCCTTGTAATCCTTGGGCCAGCCTTGGGCATGAACGTTGCCAGCGAGTGCCAACAATAATAAAAATAAGGTGTAAAAATGTCTCATCATCGTTCAGTGTTAGTAGTGATAAATATGTATTTGGTAAAAAAGGCGCACTATCCACATGTGAGAGTGCGCCTTTTATGTTCATTCTTCTACTCTCGTAACGAATTATTGCTCTGTTACGGTAGCAGTTTTGGCTTCGGGGTCAAGCTCAATGAGGTAGGTACCTGCACCAATCTTGATGTTGTCGCCACCTTCGGTAAGACCTGTCAAGGCACCACCGAAGTTCTTTTCCCATGAGGCATCCCAACGGAACTTGTACTCACCATCTTTCATCTTTATGGTGATAGACCACTTCTTGGTCTTGGGGTTGTAGGTCATCAGCTGTCCCTTGTCCCATCCATCGGGGGTAGCAGATCCGATAATCTCCCATCCTGTCTTGGCTACTGAGGCAACCATCTTCTTGGTGTTGGCTGTAATGCGATACCAGCCGCCTTCGGTAAACTTGATGTTGGCACCATCGCCAAGAGCAAACTCTGCCTTAGTCTTGGTGTCATTCCATTTCACTTCGCCTACGCTTCCTAACCATTTGCCGTCATCATAGAGTTTGAACTCGGTGTTGGCAGGATAGTAATAGATGCCCGTGTATTGGAAGTCGCGACTCTCTGACTTGAGTCGGTAAGCGTTTTCAGCTTCAGGTTTCCAACCTTGATAAGAGCCAGGCACGGAAAGCTCGGCACTCGAGAGTTCGATGTCGGTCTCTTCCATGGTATAGGTGTACTTGCCAGCAGTGGTCAAGTTGAGCTTCACGATGTATGCGTGTGTCTTAGACACCTTGAGGTTTTCACCACCTGGAGCCAAAACACTTGGATTGTTTTTGTCACTACCATAATTGATATCCCATCCTTCATTGGCACGGAACTTGAATTCCTTATCGGTCAACGGTGTTACCGCCGTCCACATACGGGTGTCTTTGTCGTATTCCATCTTAGTGTCTTTGGACCACCCACCAGATGTGGCTGCTCCAATCATACCCCACTCGCAGGGCTTTCCGATAGTCACATTGCCGTCGGGCGTGAGCGTCACCTCCACAAATCCTTTGTGGTCTGCATCAACCTTCAGGTCCTTGGCGAGTACCTTGGTAACGTCTTTGCCATCCACGACAGCAAAAGAACACTCGTCGTCAAACTGTATCCAACCTTGGTAAGTGCCGTCACCATCAGGGTCGCCAAGGAGATAAGACTTTGAATAATCCCACTCGGGATAACCCACTGCCACATAAGCATAGTTCCAGTCAATGCCCACAGTGTTGGGGTCGTATGGTGTAGCCTTGAAGTTGACGGTGTTCTGCGCATCATCGATCAATGTTTCGAATGCAGAAGACTTGAGCGACACGGTGAAATCATAGGTGTGACCAGGATAGGCACCTATCTTTGCCAACAGCGAGTTCATCGCCTCATTAGTGAAAGAGAGTTTGGCATCCTCTGTATCACCTGCTACAATACTCTTTTTGTTCTCATTATTGGTAATAGTTACGGTGTACTTTACCACCGCACCCTTGCCGTAGTTGGCTTTTTCCCAGCTAATGTCGGGAAACGCTTTGTCACTATTTTCCTGCGTAAAGGTTATCTCAGCTGGATTGACAGCATTGAGTTTCGCAGCTTGCTGTAACTTGAGCACTGGCGTGGTGATATCGTCAGAGCACGATGTCATTGCCAAGAAACCAGCAGCAAGAAATAATATATTTTTTAGTTTCATGATCTGTTTTGTTTTAATCCATTAATAACCATCATTCTGTTTCAAGTTCTGATTCGAGCCAATGTCGTCAGAAGGCAAGGGGAATATCTTGTATTTGTCATTCACCCCTTTACCTTCAGCCACACCACCTTTCCATGGCCATACGTAATCGGCGGAAGTGTATTTGCCGAAGCGCACGAGGTCGGTGCGGCGTTGTGCCTCGAAGAAGAGTTCACGTCCACGCTCATCGAGCAAGAATTTCAGTGTAAAGTTGTTGTCATCAATTGGAGCCACGGTTTTATCCTTATAGGCACGTTTGCGCAATTCGTTCAGGTAGTTCATGGCTTCGTTCTTGGTTGCGCCTGCTCCTCCACGGAGAACAGCCTCTGCCAAGTTCAAGTAAATTTCGCCTAAACGGAACAATGGGAAGTCCACATAAGCCTCAGAAGATGCGGGTTTGCTACCATCCTTATTAAGATTACAGAATTTGGTTACAGGAATGCCATTGTCCTTAAAGTCTGCCTCATTGACAATTTCCACGTTCTTGGTTCCATCCAAGCGTAGCATAGCAAAGCGCATGTCTTCCTCATGCTTTTTCTCATTGGTAAACAACTTGAGCAGTGACGACTTGGCACGTACGCCCTGCCAAGCTCCCTTGGCATTCGTCTCTTCTTGGAATTGTGCAGATCCCCAACACAACAGAGCGGTCATACCTCCCCAAGTCATGGTTTCAGCACCTTCGTAGCGAAGTGGGAAAATCATTTCCTTCGAATGATCATTGTCCGCCTTGAACATGTCAGCATAGTTGGATTCCAATTCGTAGCCAGCATTGATAATCTTCTTACAATAAGTAATACACTCGGTGTACTTCTTTTGCCCCACGTAGGTCTCTGCATTGAGGTACAAACGCGACAGAACAGCCCATGCGGCAGCCTTGTTGGCGTTGCCATAATTCTTGTTCCAGCCTACAACAGGAGCAGCAAGATCCTTCTCGCATTCCAGTAATTCTTTCTCCACATATTTATAAAGGTCGTCCTTCATAATTTGTTGTGGACGCTCGCTACCTATTGTACTATTCTCATCAAAGAAAGGATAGTTGCGATACAGGTCCAGGGCGTACATGTAGGTGAGCGCACGCAGGAATCGAGCCTCGGCCCTATACTCCTTGATAGTATTTTTCACCTCATTGCTACAACCGCGGCTACTCAGTTTGTCGTCGGTGGTCTCACGCAGGAAAGCATTCGCCAAGTTGATTTGGTAGGCCAATCGATAATACGAACCCTTGATCCATGGGCTTGACGAATCCCAAGAAAGGTGGTTGAAGCCAGGAATTCCAGGGTCGTTCCATGCACAGTGAGCCATGTCGGATGCCAGTTCCTGCATGTTCCACAACACACGTATGAAAGAAGCCTGCGAGCCTCCATCGATTCCTTTGACGTCTTGCTCGGCGTCTCCACCTTTGTTTCCACCTATCACCATGCCCGCATAAATCTTGGCGAGGCTCTGGGTGTAGGCGTTGATGTCGTTTTTGAATACTACATTAGACACTAATTCATCCTTGTCCAACGGTTCGGTATCCAAGTCTCCTACACAGGAGGTCATTCCTAACAATGCTCCTGACACGAGCAAAAACAATGACTTTTTAATATGATATTTTTTCATTTTGAGTTGCTATTTAGAATTTGAAATTGAAACCAAACATAAATGAAATAGGTCTCGGATAGATTTTGTTGTCTATACCCTCACCGCTGATTTCAGGGTCAATGCCGCTGTAGTTGGTAATGACAAACGGATTTTGCACGGTGAGATACAGGCGCGCGGACTGTTTGTCATTGAACAGCTTGTTGAAAGTGTAGCCAAGTGTGAAGTTGTCCATGCGAACAAAATCAGCTTTCTGCACATAGTAGCTGCTGCGGTACTGTCCTGTGTGGAAGTTCTTATTGGCAGCAGAGTTGAGGCGATTCTTCAAGAAGCCTGTCTGGTCGTACATCTGCGAACCGTCCCATGCCTCACGGTTAGACTGTGTGTTGTTGTACACATAGTTGCCAATGCTCGAGCGAAGTGCGAACGACAGATCCCAGTTCTTGTAATTCATCTGCGATGTCAAACCCATGTACACATCAGGAGCCGATTTCTTATAAGGAATAAGGTCGCCTTCATCAATCTTATTGTCGTTGTTCTGGTCCACGTAAGCCCCCTCGATAGGAGTTCCGTTCTCATCATACATCTGTTCAAACACATAGAATGAGTTGTATGGCTTGTTAACAGCATTAATTTGAATATTGTAGCCTGTGGCACCGTCGATACCACCATGTATCACGCCTTTGTATGTGGGGTCGTCGTTAAACGTTAATTTGGTAATAGTGTTTTTATTGTACGACACGTTGTAACCCAGTGTCCACTGGAAATCCTTGGTTGTAATAGGGTGCGCAGTCAACGAGAGCTCTACACCTTTATTTTCTAATGTGCCGACATTGGTAAGCAACTCATTGCTGAAGTTGGTACCAGCTGGTGCCGTAACAGTGTTCAACAAGTTGTTAGTCTGACGATAATAGAAATCCAGCGTTCCCGAAAGCATGCCTTTGAAGAAACCAAAGTCGATGCCAGCGTTATAGGTCGTGGTTTCCTCCCACTTCAAGTTTTCATCGTAAGCCAATGGTGCAATGAGTTGTATGCGTCTGTCACCAAAGTAGTAATTGGCAC
>ERZ1673752.139-NODE-139-length-133843-cov-35.163056_pt1 | contig 133843 bp, 97 predicted proteins | sample MGYA00580195_ERZ1673752 | MGnify/ENA primary metagenome ERZ1673752 (study PRJEB41218, sample SAMN15661744) | gut metagenome | host: Homo sapiens | place: Canada: London | collected 2015-08-20/2019-03-30 | study: EMG produced TPA metagenomics assembly of... | reverse complement strand
CGCGCCCCGCAGTGCCCGCTTCCCCCGAGAACAATTATCAGTGCAGGTAGAAAGCCTGCGGTTTTGTTCAAAACGAAGGTATGGTCAGGGGTATCGAGTCAAACGTAGTAGATGGGCCGGTTTCGTGGTTGGCGCCGCCGAATGATCCCCTGGGGACGGAGGAAAAGGATCATTTTTGGCTTGAAGCGGTTTACGGAGACACTTGACGTGGTCGCTCGGACAAAACTATGCCGGTTTACGGGGCCGGATTCCGAATCCCCAACCATACCGAAAAGCGTGAAAATAAAACCGCAGGTAGACGAGCCGTCATTTTGCAGAAAACGCGGGTATGGACGGGGTTCCTGGGTTTAGCCCCGTAAACCGGCATAGTTTTGAAATGGTATTAAATCGCTAGCAGCCATTTTGCTATGCCGGAGCGGTCGGCCGTTGGGTAATTACCCTCGCAGGTAGGCGATAGCGATTTGCGTGCGGTTGCGTAGGCCCATTTTGGCAAGGATCGAGCTGATGTGGTTGCGTACGGTGCCTTCGCCCATGTATGCCGTGGCGGCGATCTCCTTGTTGTCGAGGCCGCGGGCAATGAGCTCTGCGACTTCGAACTCGCGGTCGGTCAGGCCGACAAAGGCCGCGGGCCGGCGGGTCGCGCCGGCCTCGACGCCCGCCCCATCAAAGTTGATATCCTCGATCGCCTTGCCCTCGAGCACGCGTTTGCCGTCCATGACTTGTGCCAACGCCGGCGGAATGGCGGCGACATCGGTTTTAATCAGGTAGCCGCGGGCGCCCAGTTTAAGCGCCGACACAATGTACTCGTCATCCGAGAATGTTGTCAGAAACACCACGCGTGCTGCAGGATCGCGCTCAAGGATTTCGCGCGCCGCCGATAGGCCGTCGCGTCCCGGCATCTGAATGTCGAGCAGCGCGATATCGGGTGTGTGCTCGGCGTAGAGCACGACCGCGTCGTCGCCGTTGGCGCCGGTGCCCACCACTTCGATCTGCGGCTGGGCACCCAGGATAATCTTGAGCGAATCGACCACTAGGCGGTCGTCGTCGACAACGATGAGCCTCATCGGCCCTCATCTCCTTGCTGTTTGGGAACGGTGGCAAACACACGCCAGCCGCCGACGCCGGCGCGCGGGCCGGCGGTGAAGGTGCCGCCAAGCGCCTCGACGCGCTCGCGCATGGAGCTCAACCCCATGCCCTCTGCGGCGCCGCAGCCGCTTGCTTGGACCCCGCCCGCGCCATCGTCGGTAACGATGAGCTGGTAAAACGACGGATGCTCCATGCACCGCACGGTAATGGTTTTGGCATGGGCGTGGCGCATGGTGTTGGAGAGCGCCTCGCGCAGGACCGCCGCAAAGCAGTTGGCGACATTTGCGGGCGCATGCTCGGCCAAAACTTCAAGCTCAATCTGCGGGCCGCCGTCCGAGCGCGCGCCTTCAACAATGCGTTCGAGCTGCACGGAAAGGTCGACGGCGTTGTCGTTGAGGGAGTGGACGCTGGTGCGTACGAGCTGGAGCGCCTCGTCAACCGTGCGTTTGACGTCGGTAAAGTCGGCGGCAATCCTGGGCTCGTTGGCGTGGACCACGCGCAGGGCCTCGGTCTGCAACGAAGCACGCGTGAGCTGGTGGCCGACGTTGTCGTGAATTTCGCGCGCGATGCGGGCGCGCTCGGCCAGGGTCGCAAGTTCGACCTCATAGTCCTGGCGGTCGGCAAGATCGCGGTTGCGCGCCTCGAGTGCGAGGGCTCGTTCCTGCAGCTCGTCGCGGGTACGGCGCATGCGCAGCTGCTCGCGCTCCAACTGGGCGGTACGTAGCGATAGCAAGGTGGCGGCAACCGAAAGGATGGCGGCCAGCAGGAGCGTTCGGGCGGTAAGCGCGTCGGTGCGAAGGTCCGCGACGAGCGCAAAGGCAAAGACGGAGCCAATGCCCAGCGCGACCCAGGCGTGCTCACGGCGCACGCGCCGCGCGATGTCATAGAGGACGAGAGGCGCAAACGGCACAAACGGCGGCACGAAGACAGCTGCGATGATGTAGACGTAGCTCGCGGCCTCGCTTGCACGGCGGGCGCGGTTTCCCTGTGCGACCTCGGCCAGCGAGGTGGCAATAACGCCAAGGCAAAACGCCGCGACCAGGCGAGCGTCCACAGCAAGACCCATGGCGGCCGCAATACAGCACGCCAGCACGATCGATTTGTCGAAAAGCCTGTTCATACGGGTATTGTACGCGAAGCTGCGTGTGGTGGAGGGACCGCCTGCGCAACCGTGACATTCCTCCCGCGCGACAAAGCGGGGGCGTCAGCGTGCCGCACGACCAAGACCCTCGCACTCGTGACAAAGCTCACTGGTGCGCGCCGGCGGCTCCTGCGATGATGCAATCGTACCGGGCCGCAAGCAACAGAAGGGCCGCCTCATGACAGACATCGTCCACGTCGAAAACCTCGTCAAGCGCTACGACGATCTTATCGCGCTCGACCACTTTAACCTGAGCATCGCCCCCGGCGAGATCTTTGGCCTGCTGGGCCCCAACGGCTCGGGCAAGACCACGTCCATCAACTGTATTCTGCAGCTGCTCGCCTACGACAAAGGCACTATCGAGCTGTTCGGCGAGCCCATGACGCCCGCCCGCTACGACCTCAAGCGCCGCATCGGCGTGGTCCCGCAGCAAGTTGCGGTGTTCGACGAGCTCACGGTGCGTGAGAACATCGACTATTTCTGCAGCCTTTACGTTAGCGACCGCAAGCGCCGCCGCGCGCTGGTGGACGAGGCGATCGACTTTGTCGGGCTGGGCGACTTTGCCAAGTTTCGCCCCGGCAAGCTCTCGGGCGGCCTGGCGCGTCGCCTCAACATTGCCTGCGGCATTGCGCACAAGCCCGAGCTCATCTTCTTTGACGAGCCTACGGTGGCAGTCGACCCGCAGAGTCGCAACGCTATCCTGGAGGGCATCTGCCGCTTGCGCGACGAGGGCGCCACGGTGGTGTATACCAGCCATTACATGGAGGAAGTCGAGCAGATTTGCAGCCGCATCATGATCATGGACGGCGGACGTGTGCTGGCGCAGGGCACCAATGACGAGCTCAAACGCATGATTCAAATGGGCGAGCGCGTGACTGTCGAGGTCGGCGCCGTCGAGACCGCCACGGTCGAGCGGCTGCGCGCCCTCGAGCACGTGCTTTCGGTTGAGCTGTCCGGCGGCGAGCTCGTCTGCACCTGCGAAGCGAGCCCGCACAATTTGGTCGACATCCTCGACACGCTGCGCGCCGCCGATGTGGCGCTCGGCCGCGTGTGGAGCGAGCCGCCGACCCTCAACGACGTGTTCCTCGAGATCACCGGCCGCGAGCTGCGCGACTAGGGGGCAGTCATGTTCAACACCATCATCACTACGGTCAAGACGCTGCTGCGCCGGCCGAGCACGTGGGTCTGGGGCGCTCTCTTTCCCATCGCACTTTCCACGATGTTCATGTTTATGTTTGCGAATCTGAGCTCTGACGGCACGGTCGACCCGGTACCGGTTGCCGTCATAGCGGACGAGGCCTGGGACGCCTCGACCTTTAAGGACGTGGCGACGTCGCTTGCCAAGGAGAGCGACAATCAGCTGCTCGAGATCCACGAGTGCGACGACGCAGCCGATGCGAACCGTGTGCTTAAGGCCGGCGAGGTCGCGGGCATCTATACGGTCGACGACGCGGGCGCACCCAAGCTCACGTTGCTGTCGAGCTACGACAGCTCGCGTGCCTCAACGGTGCTCACCGACCGCAGCATTCTGGAGACGGTGGCAAGCTCGTATACACAAAATGCCGAGCTCATGTCTCAGATTGCCCAGGACAACCCGGCGGCGCTCGCCGACCCGGAGGCGGTTGCGCGCGCCCTGTCGCTCGAGGGCGGCACCCGCCGCGTAAGCCTGACACGCACCACGCCCGATGGCACGGTCATCTACTATTACGCGCTCTTTGGCCTGGTCGCGATGATGTCTGCGGAGTTTGCCGCCTTGAGCGTCGTCGATCTGCAGCCCAATCTGTCGGGCCTTGGCGCGCGCCGCTGCGCGGGCGGTCTTTCCAAAACGGCGTCGCTGGCCGGTATCTTTGTGGGCTCGTGGCTGGTCTCCTTTGCCTCGATGGCGATCGCGATCGGCTACGTGCGCCTGGTTGTGGGCGTCGACTTTGGCGGGCGCGAGGGGCTGTGTCTGGTGGGCGGTGCCGCTTCCGCGCTTGCCGCCACGGGCTTGGGACTCTTTGTGGGCACGCTTCCCGTTAAGGGCGGCAAGGCATCCAAGTCGGGCATCCTCACAGGCTTTGCCACCACGTGCGCTTTGTTCGCTGGGCTCTACGGCGAACCGGCGATGGCGCTTGCCGATGACGTCGCCCGCGCCTGTCCGGCCGAGTGCTGGCTCAACCCCGTCAAGCTCATCTGCGACATGTTCAACCGCCTGTATTTCTTTGAGGACCTGGATCCTTTTGCCGTTCGCGCCGGCGCACTGGTCCTCATGGCACTGCTGTTCGTTGCCGCCGCCACGCTGATCTTTGGAAGGAGCCGCTATGAGCACCTTTAAGACCGCGCTTCGCATGGCGCTCGCTCACCCGTTCTACCTGATCATCTACACGGTGTTCATTTCGCTGATGGGCGTATTCATCGCGGCATCGGTGAGCTGGAACTCGTCGCAGCTCACCGAGTACAAGCCCTACGACGCCAACGTGATCGTGGTCGACCGCGATGGCAGTGATCTTTCACGTGCGCTCACCAAGCACCTAGGTTCGCGGTTTGACCTGGTCACGGGCGTCGGCGATGACACGTACGACCTTGCGGACGCGCTCTCCAAGAGCAACAGCGCCAAGGGCAGCGCCGACTGCGTGTTCTTTATCCCGGAGGGGTTCGAGGACGACCTGGTCGCGGCTGCCCGCGCGGGGGAGTCCCTGCCCAAGCTCGATGTGACCTACGGTGCCGGCACCATGGCGGCGGCGCTTTCGTCTGCCGAGGCTTCGCGCTGGATCTCGCTCGCGGGCGCTGCAGCCGCACTTGAGCCCACTGCCTCCAACGGCGACGTTGCCAAGGCCGCCGAACATGCCGCTGCAAAGCGCGCGGAGGTCCAGATCGAGCGGGTCAAGGTCGACTCGGCTGCTGCCGCCACGCTCGAGTCGTACTTCAACTTTGGCGCGTACGCGATTATCTCGTCGGTCATCGTGTCGGTGGGCTTGGTGTTTTCGGGCATGAACGAGCCCGAGCGCGTGCGCCGCATGGATGCCGGCCCAATCTCCGATCGCCAGCGTTCGCTTGCCGTGTTTGCGGCCGCCGCCGTGCTCACCGTCTGTATCTGGTTTGTGTCGAGCATGATGGGCGTCGTGGGCTTTGCCAGCGCGGTTGCCGAGGTCGGCGTGGGCCGCGTGTGCCTGGCGCTGGCGGCAACGTTTGCCCTAGCGCTGACGCCACTGGCCGTTGGCTTTACGCTGTCGAGCCTGGGCGCGCGCGAGGAGCTGCTCAACGGTGTGGGCAACCTGCTTGGCATGCTCATGACGTTTTTGGGTGGCGCCTGGATGCCGCTGTCGCTCATGGGTTCGGCCGTGCAGACCGTGGCGCACTTTGTGCCGACATATTGGGTGAACGACGCGATCGGCAAGGCGCTCGCCGCGGACCTGACGTCCACCGTGCTGGGCGACATCGCCTGCGACCTGGGCGTCACGGTGCTCTTTGCCGCGGCCATCGCCGCCGTAGGCCTCGCACTCTCGCGCACCAAATCCCGCGCCTAACCGCCTAGTCGTTGGGGACGTTCTTAAACGACTAGCCATCGGGTGGGTACTCATTGGGGACAGACTTAAACGACCAAGAGCGGTCATTGGGGACAGACTTAAACGACTAGTCATTGGGGACAGTCTTTGCCGAACCGCCGACTTGCCGGCCGGGTTGCCAAGGACTGTCCCCAGCTGCCGGCAGAAAGGGAACGTCCCTAACTGCCGGGTGGCGAAAGAGTGTCCCCAACAGCTAGTCATTTAAGAACGTCCCCAATGACTAGTCTGAAATAAAATCCAGGCCTCGCTCCAAAATAGTTCGCCATGGTTTACTATTACGCTCATAAAGTAGTACGAGGCTAACAACGGGGGATACCATGGCAACGCAGGAAGCCTATGTCCAGGTTAAGGATCTCAAAAAGCATTACGGCGACGGTGATGCGCGCCTGACGGTACTCGATGGCATCGACACGTCCATCAACTGCGGAGAGATCTGCGTCATGCTGGGGCCTTCGGGTTCGGGCAAGTCGACGTTTCTTAATCTGATCGGCGGCCTGGAGGATGCCGACGGCGGCTCCATCATGGTGGACGGCTGCGACCTCACGGTGCTCAAGCCTACCGACCTGGGCGAGTATCGCCGCCGTGAGCTGGGTTTTGTCTTCCAGTTCTACAACCTGGTGCCCGATCTCACCATCAAGGAGAACATCGAGGTCACGGCGCACCTATCCAAAAACCCGCTCAATGTCGACGACCTGCTGCGTTCGCTGGGCCTCTACGAGCACCGCAACAAGTTTCCGCGCCAGGTCTCGGGCGGCCAGCAGCAGCGCTGTGCCATCGGCCGCGCACTCGTCAAAAACCCGGGCCTGCTGCTGTGCGACGAGCCCACGGGCGCGCTCGACTACAAGACATCCAAGGAAATCTTGCAGCTCATGGAGGATGTCAACCGCACCTACGGCTGCACCATCATTATCGTCACGCACAACGCCGCCATCGCGCGCATGGCAAATCGCGTGCTGCGCCTGCGCGACGGGCGTATCGTCGAGGATGAGCTCAACGAGTCGCCCGTCGCGGCCGCCGAACTCGATTGGTAGGCGGCGCCATGACACCTCTCGCAAAACGTCTCCCGCGCGAGCTGCGCCGCAATATCGGTAAGTACCTGGGCATCTTTTTGCTTATGTGCGGAAGCATCGCCCTTACCTCGGGCTTTTTGCTCGCGGCGCATTCCATCGGTTGCCTTATCGACGACATGCGCGACGACTACACGATTGAGGACGGCCGCGTGACCACCTCCTTCGAGGCTACCGACGAGCAGCTCAAGGCCGCCGAGGACGCGGCCGACGACGTCGGCGGCGTCACGCTCTACAAGAATTTCTCCATCGACGCCATCATCAAAAAGACCGCCGGCGACGACGGCACCAAGCGCACGCTGCGCACCTATGCGCACCGCACCAAGGTCGATATCGCGTCCTACTGTGAGGGCAGGGAGCCCAAGACGGACGATGAGGTAGCCATCGACCGTGTCTTCGCCACCAACAACGACCTCGCCGTGGGCGATAAGGTTGAGCTTGAGGGCCGCACCTACATCATCTGCGGCATCATGACCCAGCCCGATAGCCAGGCGCTGTTCCTCAACAATTCGGACTTTACGGTGAACACCATCACGTACGGCGTGGCCGAGGTCACCGATGGCGGCTTTGCCGCGCTCGAAGATGCCGGCGGCGCACCCGCCTACACCTACTCCTTCACCTTTACCGATCGCGACCTCCCCACCGCGGACCGCATCGACGCCGAGCAAGATATGGTCGAGGCACTGACCGACGCCGATGCGCGCGTGGACGATCTGATCGACGCCGATTCCAATCAGGGCATTGGCTATGCGCGCGACGACGTAGACGGCGACTCCACGATGTGGACGACGTTGCTCGACATCATCATCGTGATCATGGCGTTTGTCTTTGTGGTCCTTACCGACGCCACCATCGAGGAGGAGAGCGCCATCATCGGCACGCTGCTCGCCAGCGGCTATCGTCGACGCGAGATCGTGCTGCACTACCTGGCACTTCCCGCCATAGTGGGCGTGGTCGCGGCGCTTTTGGGCACTGCACTCGGCGTTGTGTTCTTTACCGAGCCCATGCGCAGCCTCTATTACGGTTCGTACAGCCTGCCTCCCTTCCAGGTGTACTGGAGCTGGGGGATCTTTGTGAAGTGCGCCGTGGTTCCCGCCGCTGCGCTCATCCTCATCACGCTGGTGGGTCTGCTTCGCAAGATGGGCAAGACGCCGTTGCAGTTTCTTCGTCACGAAGCGAGCGGCAAGTCGGGTACCAAGCGTGGCCTGCAGCTGCCGGAGCGCATGGGCTTTGTTTCCCGCTTCCGCCTGCGTATCTTCCTGCGCAATCTGGGCAACTTCGCCACGCTCTTCGTGGGCATTGCGTTTGCCTCGCTGCTGCTGCTCTTTGGCCTGGCGATTCTGCCCACGATGACGCACTACGCGGACAACCTCGAGACAAGCCTGGTCGCCGAGCACCAGTACACGCTCAAGGCGCCGCTGGAGCTCGAGGGCACTGCCGAGGAGCGCGAGCAGTGGTCAGCACTCGAGCGCTTGCAGTCGGTTGACGGCGCGCTGCTTTCCGCCGCCCAAGATGCCGATGACGAGCTCGACGACGCGGCCGATGCGGCGCAGACGGCAGCCGATGCCGCGACCGCATCTCCGTCTGCCGAGAGCCTGACTGCGGCGCGGGATGCGCTTACCAAGGTCCAGGACAAGAAGGATGCGCTTTATGCGCGCCTCGATGACCTTGCCGATATCCTCGGCTGCAACCGCGACGAGGCTATCGACCTGATTGACAAGGCCTCTAAGATCGACACTGACAACGACGACATCCACCCGGTCAACACGACCGACAACGGCGCGGGCACAATCGCGCAGGCCGAGAAATACGCCGTCTACCAGCTGCAATACGACCGAGGCGATGGGAATGGCGAGGAGACGATTTCCGTCTACGGCATTTCAACCGATTCGTGCTATTGGAAAGGCCTCAACGTCGGCGACGGACACGTCGTCTTTGGCGGCGGCCTGCTCGACAAGTTTGGCTGGAGCGAAGGCCAGAAGGTCACGCTCGGCGACAAGTACGAGGGGGAGCATTATTCCCTTGAGTATGCGGGCAAGGACTGTGCCTGGGGCTCTAAGTCGGACATGAATATCTATATGAGTATCGACGACTTTAACGAGCTGTTCGACAACGACGCCGCCTACTTTAACGGCTATGTGAGCAACGAGAAGCTCGACCTCGATGCTCGTTACTTTGCCGGCGACACCACGCCCGATGACATGCGTGCCGTGGGCGACCAGTTCATTGGCATGATGAGCAAAATGGTCGGCATGATGGTCGGGCTCGCGGTGTTTATCTTCCTGCTGTTTATGTACCTGCTGACCAAGGACGTGATCGACCACAGCGCCCGCTCGATTAGCTACATGAAAGTCTTTGGCTATCGCGATGGCGAGATCTCGCATCTGTACATCCGCTCGATCACGCTGTGCGTGGCGGCGTCGCTCGTGCTGAGCCTGCCGGTCATTATTGGCTCGCTCACGGCCATCTTCCGCTCGATGCTGCTCGCCTACAACGGCAATATCGAGATCTACGTGCCCGCTTGGTCCATGGCTGCGTGCGTCGGCATTGGCTTTGCGACCTACCTGGTCGTGGCGCTGCTATACACGCGCTCCATCAAACGCGTGAGCCTGGCCGAAGCCCTCAAAGTGCAGGAGTAGCCATCGGGGACAGTCCTTGCCATTCGTCGGCTCGCCGGCCGGCTGGCAAGGACTGTCCCTAACTGCCGGGCGGCGAAAGAGTGTCCCTTGCGACTGGTCATTTAAGAACGTCCCCAATGACTAGGTTCCGTACTTGACTTTAACTCTGCTTTAACTGGTACCATCCTCTATGTCTGTAACGCCATATAGACCGAGGGGATAGATCTATGACCGCAACTGCACCCGCAGCACCCGCTAAGGTGTACTTCACCAACCTGCGCACGCATGCTCGCGAGAGCCAGCTCGACAAGCTCAAGCGCCTCATCCGTCACGCCGGTATCGAGCAGATCGACTTTGAGAACAAGTTCGTCGCCATCAAGATTCACTTTGGCGAGCTGGGCAACCTGAGCTTTTTGCGCCCCAACTACGCCCGCGCCGTCGCGGACGTCGTGAAGGAGCTGGGCGGCAAGCCCTTCCTCACCGACTGCAATACGCTCTACGTCGGTAGCCGCAAAAACGCGCTCGAGCACATCGACACCGCCTACCAGAACGGCTTTACCCCGTATGCTACGGGTTGCCAGATCATCATCGCCGACGGCCTCAAGGGCACCGACGAGGCGCTCGTCCCGGTCGAGGGCGGCGAGTACGTGCGCGAGGCCAAGATCGGTCAGGCTCTCATGGACGCCGATATCGTGATCAGCCTCACCCACTTTAAGGGCCATGAGCAGGCCGGCTTTGGCGGCGCCATGAAGAACCTGGGTATGGGAGGCGGCAGCCGTGCCGGCAAGATGGAGCAGCATGCCGCCGGCAAGCCGAACGTCTCGACCGAGCACTGCGTTGGCTGCCGTGCCTGCGAAAAGATTTGCGCGCACAACGCTGTCTCGTTCGACGGCACCCGCGAGCGCGAGCTTGCCAACGGCAACACCCGCACGGTGCACGTGGCCACTATCGACCACGATCGCTGCGTGGGCTGCGGACGCTGCATTGCGGCATGCAACCAGGACTGCATCAAGCCCGGCTATGACGCCGCGGCCGACGTGCTCAACTGCAAGATCGCCGAGTATACAAAGGCCGTTGTCGACGGCCGCCCGAGCTTCCACATCTCGCTTGCCATGGACATCAGTCCCAACTGCGACTGCCATCCCGAAAACGACACACCTATCGTCAACGATATCGGCATGTTCGCGAGCTTCGACCCGGTCGCCATCGACCAGGCCTGCGCCGATGCCGTCATGGCGTCCGAGCCACTGCCCAACACCGAGCTCACCGATAGCGCGGCCAAGATGGAGCATAACCACGAGCATCTGGAGGGCGAGCAGGCGCACGACCCCTTCTGCATTACGCATCCCGACACCGACTGGCGCGTGTGCATCGCGCATGCCGAGAAGATCGGCTTGGGCACGAGCGAGTACGAGCTCATCGAGGTCAAGTAGCGTCTAGCTATTGGACAAATCAAGCGCTTTTGTAGCGCAGCGTTAGCAAAAGCCGCCCGTGAGCACAGTGCCCACGGGCGGCTTTTCGGAAGTGCTAGGGGGTCAGATAGACCAGTAAACCGTACTATTTGCCTAAAAATACTCGTCGAGGAAGTCGTCGACCGTGTTCCAGTAGAGTTCGGGGTCGACCTGCGCGCTCTTGGCGTGGGTGGCGCCATGGACGGTGAGCTTTTGCTTGACCTTGCTGGCGCACGCGTCGTAGTTTTGGTCGAGCATGCTGTACGGCACAAAGGTGTCTTGGTCACCGTGGATAAACAGCATGGGAACCGTCGCGCGCTTGAGCTGTTCCACGCTGCTCGCCTTATGAAAGTCGTAGCCCGCGCGCACGTTGCACACCAAGTTTGCTACATCGAGCAAGGGAAAGCTGGGCAGGCCGAACACGTCCTTGAGCTGCAGAGAAAACTCGTCCCAAACACTCGTATAACCGCAGTCCTCGATAATGCATTTCACGTTTGCGGGCAGAGATTCCCCCGCGACGTTCATGGCGGTCGCCGCGCCCATGGATTCGCCAAAGACCAGGATGCGCGCCTTGGGGTCAGCCTGAACGATTCGCTCGATCCATGCGACGATGTCGAGGCGCTCGGGCCAGCCCATGCCGATATAGTCGCCGCCGGAGCGCTCGTGGGCGCGGGCGGCGGGTGCGAGTACGTTCATGCCGCGGTCGTGGAATCGCTTGACGTATCGGGCCATACCGATGGGCTCGTTGGTATATCCATGCAGGCAGACGGCGTAGTCGTGCGTGCTCTCCGACGCAGCAAAATACCAGGCGGCAAGCTCGGTCCCGTCGTCCGCGGTGAGGTTGCTGCTCTCGCGATTCTCTTTAAACCACGCCCGCGCCTCGGTTTCCTCGGCATCCGGCTGCTCACCTTTTTTGTCGTCTTTGCCATCTTGCATCATCTTCATGGTGTACGGCGCTTGGGGGTTCAGGGCAAAGTCGAACAAGAAGTTGCCGGCAAACCCTAGCAGCGCGACAACGAGCACCAGCGCAACGACGCCGGCTATCTTGAGCTTTCGATGGGAACGTGCGTTTTGAGACATAAGAAGCTTTCCTATAAGATGTTAATACATCAACATTTAATGCAAGCGCATTATGGACGTTCGCCGTTGATGCGTCAACAGGCAAAGAATGGGTAAACGAAAGGTCACGTATGGTGCAAATTTCGCACGTACCTAGACGCTTTGATATAGTGTTGAGAACTCTTTACGTTGGAGGATGTAACCGGCATGTCCGATTCGAGCGACAGTTCTAAGCCGCGACCCAAGACCGCGGCCGTTCCACGCTACACGGTGGGTGAGGAGATCATGAACTCCGTCACCCATGGTGTCGGCTGCCTGCTGGGTATCGCGGGCCTGGTGCTCCTGATCGTATTCGCCGCCCTGCGCGGCGGAGGCCCGGCCCACATGGCCGCGGCGATTGTCTATGGTGTCAGCATTATTCTCGAATACCTTGCCTCCACGCTCTACCATGCGATTCAGCCCGCACGCGCCAAGCGCGTGTTTCGCATCATCGACCACAGCTGCATCTACCTGCTCATAGCCGGCAGCTATACGCCGTTTTGCCTCATCACGCTCGCAAACGACGGCGGCGCTGTGCTGTTCTTTGCCGTATGGGCCATCGCCATTATCGGCATCGCCCTCGAGTGCTTCCTACGCGAGCGTCAACCGCACTGGGTAAGCGGCCTGGTCTACCTGCTGATGGGCTGGCTCGTTGTCTTTAAGCTGCCCGAACTTGTGGCGCTGCTCAACCCCGTGGCACTTGCCCTGCTCGCCGTCGGCGGCGTGTGCTACACCGCGGGCGTGCCGTTCTATATCGCCAAAAACGTGCGCTATCTGCACAGCGTGTTTCACCTGTGGGTGCTCGCCGGCAGCATCTTCCAGTTCATGGCGGTGATCCTCTTCGTAATCTAGCGACCACGCCAGCGCCCGTGCCCCCGCTCGGTCGCCAGTGCAATTGCCGTATCCGCCACCAACGTTTTAATCCGACGTCCCGAATCTTGGAGGTTCGAGAAACTCCCGATGGACATAACCATCTCCCTTATCACCACCCTCGTTTTGACCCTCATCAACGGCTACTTCTCTATGTCTGAGATGGCGCTCACCACGGCCAAGCGCGCCGTGCTGGAGCACGAGGCCGAGGAAGGCGACAAGCGCGCCGAGCACGCCATTAAGCTGGCTGCCGACTCCGACCAGCTGCTCGCCACCATCCAGGTCGCCATCACGCTCGTGGGCTTCGCCTCGTCCGCCGTCGCCTCGACGAGTCTGTCCGACCCGCTCGCCACGTGGCTCATGAGCTTTGGCATCGCGCCGCTCTCCGCCATCGCGCGCGGCCTGGCGCCGGTCATCATCACCGTCGCGGTCGCCTTCGTCTCCATCGTGATCGGCGAGCTCGTGCCCAAGCGTATTGGCCTGGCTAATGCCGAAGGCGTGTCCAAGCAGGTCGTGGGCCCGCTTTCCGTGTTCCAAAAGATCGCCCGTCCGCTCGTGTGGCTGACTGGCGCTTGCTCCGATGGCCTGGCCCGCATCCTGCGCATCAAGAGTGCCGACGACCGCCAGAACGTCTCGGAAGAAGAGATCAAGTACATGGTCTCGGAGCAGGACGACCTGCTCGACGAGGAAAAGCGCATGATCCACGAGATCTTCGACCTAGGCGACACCGTTGCCCGCGAGGTCATGGTGCCGCGCGTGGACACCACCATGTGCGAGGACGACGAGACGGTCGCCGACGTGCTGTCCACCATGCGCCAGACCGGCTTCAGCCGCATCCCCGTCTATCACGAGGATCCCGACAACGTCGCCGGCATCGCGCACATCAAGGACCTGATCCAACCCGCGCTCGACGGCAAGGGTGACCAGCCCATCGCCGGCTTTTTGCGCGACGCCACCTTTGTGCCCGACACCAAGGACATCCTGCCGCTGCTGTCCGAGATGCAGACCTCTCACGACCAGATCGTGGTGGTCGTGGACGAGTACGGCGGCACGGCCGGCATCATCACCATCGAGGACATTGTCGAGGAGATCGTCGGCGAGATCGAGGACGAGTTCGACCCCGACAACAAGTATCTCACGCGCCTTTCGCGCCGCGAGTGGCTCGTTGATGGGCGTTTTTCGTGCGATGACGCGATTGAGCTTGGTTGGCCGCTTGAGGAAAGCGATGATTATGAGACCATCGCCGGCTGGATTTTGGAGCTTTGCGACTCGGTGCCCGACATCGGAGAGGTGTTTGAGGTTGCGGGGTACAAGTTTAAAGTGCAGTCGATGCGTGGCCAGCGCATCTCGCTCATTCGCGTGATCGCTCCGGCCGAAACCGATAAGAAGGATTCCGAGTCTTCGGTAGACGAGCCGACGACGTCGGGTGCGGGTTCCGCGAATCCGCACGACGGCGACGAGTAGGACAAGGAAGAGTAGGGGAGAGTTATGGCAGGCCTGTTTAACATCCTTAAGGTCACCGTCAGCGAGGACAAGATCTGCGCGCACGTGCTGGTGAACCCCGGCATGCCGCTCATGACCTCGGAGGATATCGAGGCTACGGCGCGCGTGTATTACCTGGTGCCGGCGATTGCCAAGCACCTGTGCCTGGGTGATTCCGGCCGCGAGTTCCAGGACTGCATGGGCCAGACCGAGCTTTGCCATCTGCTTGAGCATGTGACGGTCGAGCTCATGAACGAGACCGGTCTTGCCGGTAGCATCTCGTGCGGCCGCACGCGCGTAAGCGAGCACGACGAGCGCGTTTTTGAGGTTGAGCTTTCGTGTCCCGACGACGCGCTGGCCATCGGTGCGCTGTCTTCGGCCACCTTTATGATGGACTGGGCGTACCTGCACGCCGACCAGCCTGCCCCCGACGTGGAGGGCACGGTCGCGGGCCTGCGCAACCTGGTGCTGGGCATGCGCGCCGAGGCCGAGGGCAAGGATCCTCACGAGGCTGTCGCCGCTGCGAACGGCGAAGATGCTGCCGAGGACGAGGGCGCTGACGAGGGCGATGTGCCGGTCGACGCCGAGCCCGTTGCCGATGCGACCGCCGAGCCCGTTCCCACCGAGCCCCAGGGCGTCCCCAACTTTGACGACGAGCCCCAGGTGGCGATTGATACCGAGGGTGCGGTTGCCGAGAACCACGAGGCCTCCGCTGCCGTCTTTGGCGGTGCGGCGACGGTTCCGGCAGGACCTGCGCATGAGGGCGGCCTGCCGCTCGTGGACGGCGCCGGCGAGGACCCGGGTGCCACGGTGGCCATGCCGGCTATGCCTCAGGAGTAGGCCTACGCGTTTATCACCATCACGTACCTGCGCCTTTGCCGTACGCAGATGAGCGGAGCGGCAAGTGATGCGCTGCGGGTATAATGGACAGCATTCAAACGGTGGGCACCGACGTGCCCGCAGGAGAGGAATGATCATGGGTAAGACTTTCAGCTTTGTCTCCGGCGCACTTTTTGGTGCCGCTGCCGGCGCTATTGTCGGCGTTGCTCTGGCCCCGCGCTCGGGCGCCGAGACCCGCGCCATGGCTGCCGATATCGCCAACGACGCCTGGGACAATATGCGCGACACCTACGAGCACAGCGCCGAGGAGGCCCGTGCTGCGGTGAATGACTTTGGCCCGATGGTCGACGCCAAGACCGACGACCTGCGCGCCAAGGTCGACCTGGCCCGCGAGCGCATGGACCAGCTGCGCGAGCAGCTCAACGACGCCATTTCGGGCGGCAACGTGACGCCTGCCGCCGACGTCGTGGTCGAGAACGCCGTCGAGGCTGATACCGAGGCTGCGGAGCCCTCGACCGAGGCATAATGCGCGCCGGGGATTTTGTCGGCGCCAAGATCTATCGCAAGCCTACCGAGGACAAGCGCACCAAAAAGGACGGCACGCCGCGCAGCCCTAAAAAGCTCGGAAAGATTCACTTTCCGGTCTTTACCCCGGGCGGTACGCGCGTGGTCGGCTTTATGGTCCGCCAGTCCGATATCGCGGGCATGATCGAGCGTCCCGACCGATTCGTAGCGCTCGACGCCATTGGTGTCTACGAGGGCGCCATTGCGGTCGATGACGTCAAGGACACGTACGATGCCGCCGCCGCCAAGCGCCTCGACATCAACCTGGACGATTGCATCATCTGGGTCGGTATGGACGTGCGCACGGAATCGGGCGACGTCGTGGGCTATTGCTCGGACGTTGAGTTCAAGCCGCGCTCGGGCATCGTGCAGGCATTCTATGTGACCGCCGGTGCTGCTTCGAGTGTTTTGGTTGGTGACACGCAGGTGCCGCCGACGATGCTGCGCGGCTACGAGAACGGCGCGATGGTCGTCTCGGACGAGGTCAAGTCGCTCGGGTATTCGGGCGGTGCGGCTGCCAAGGCCGCCGAGGCCAGCGTCGTGGTGGGCGACAAGGTCAAAAAGGGCGCCAAGGTGCTCGACGACAAGGGATCGGTTGCCGTGGACAAGGGCAGTCGCGCACTGGGCAAGCAGCTCGGCAAGACGCGCGGCATGTTCAAGGCCTTTAAGGACGAATACCAAAAGGCGAGCGGAGGCTCGTCAAAAGCTACAAAATAGCGACGTACCAAATGATGGGAGGCAAGCCGGAGACCTGTTGCTCCGGCTTGCTGTGTTTATGGGGGAGGGCACATGCGCCAAAACGGATCCAACTTAAACGGGCGTTCGGGTGCGCGTCCGACGGCGCGCCGCGACCTGGGGCAGCTGCCCAGCGGTCAGCGCAAGCGTCACCGTAAGCCCGGCGCGATGTATCTCAACCATAGCCGCGGCTTTAGCGACCGCAGTGCGCGCATCGGCAACAGCCGTACGCCCCGTCGTTCGTCTCGCCTGCCCTACGCGCTCATCGCCGTGGGTTGCGCGCTCGTGCTGTTTATCGCTGCCGTCGTGGGCTACGTCAACCGCAGTGTGGACGTGGAGCTCAACGGCCAGAAGACCGCGGTGCGTGTGGGCTCTACGCTGCAGAATCTCATCGACGACCAGGAGTTGACTGACACCTACGACGCAGGCGACCTGCTGGCCGTCGATGACAGCGTGCTCAAGCGCCATGGGGGCGAAAAGCTGTCGGTGAAGGTCGACGGCAAGCGCGTGAAGCAGGGCAAATGGGATAGCCGCGAACTCGAGGGCGGCGAGAAGGTGACGGTCAAGGATGGCCGTGACACGTACGAGAAGCACGAGGTCCAGGCGACGGTTATCGAGCCCAAGCTCAAGGTCGAGGGCGCGGGTGCCATCGAGTACGTTAAGACGTGGGGTATCCAGGGTCGCTCCGAGGTGTGGGTCGGCGAGCAATCGGGTAAGACGCAGGACCGCGGCGAGGTCGTGCCCGCCACCGATTGCGTGGTCGAGTGCGCGAGCGTGGCGCCCAAGGGCAACGAAAAGTACGTGGCGCTGACGTTTGATGAGGGCCCGAGCGGAGCGACCAAGCAGATCTTGCAGGTGCTCAAGGAAAAGGGCGTCACCGCAACGTTCTTTCTGTCGGGCGATGCGGCCGAGGCCTCGCCCGCCACGGCCAAGGCGATTGTCGATGCCGGCTGCGAGGTCGGCTCCAACAGTTACCGAGACGAATCGCTCAAGGGCCAGGACCGCGATGCGGTGCGCGAGCAGGTTTCGAAGGGCACTGAGGCGATCAAGTCCGCGACCGGAACGTCGACGATGCTTTTGCGTGCTCCCTACGCAGCCTTTGACGAGCAAAACTGGATTGATGCGATGGACCTTGTGTCTGCCGTGGTCTCGTGGAATATCGATTCGGGCGACTGGCTGCTCAACGGTGCCGACGAGCAGGTCTCGACGGTGCTCGATTCGGTGACGCCGGGCAACATTGTGTTGCTGACCGATAACGATGAATGCGCCGAGCAGACGCTCGAGGCGCTGCCGCAGATTATCGACGGGCTTATTGCCGACGGCTACAAAATCGTGACATTGAGCGATCTGGTCAAGACGGATACATCGCTGAGCAAAAAGCTCACCTCGCTGACGAAGGCCGCCATGCCCAAAAACGCCGTGTTCCCCCAGCTCGCCGAAGATGACGACACCACAGACTAGTCATGTAAGAACGTCCCCAATGACTATGTCACGGTTGCGTCAGCGTTTGGTATGCCTGCGATGTTTGGAGCATAAATTTGGCGCCACGGCGCGATGCTGATGCTATAGTTACTGCGGATAACAAGGGTCAAGAGAAAGGTTGCAGGTGAAATCCAAACCTCGACCATACAGTCGATGACCCCATGCAGGTGCTTCTTGCGCATGTACGGGGTGTGAGCGCCGAGCGGCGTGCCGCCCGCGCATGCGTATACATATCTAAAAGTCCACGGACGGCGTGCCGGCATGGCCGCAGTTCGAAGGGATAATGATGGGGAGCACCAGTGAATTATCTGAGTGAGATGCTCAAACTGCCGGTCTTGGACGTCGATGGCGAAAAGCTCGGCGTTGTGAATGATTTTGGCATTGCTACCGGCGAAGTTTTTCCGCACGTGACGTCGCTCGCGTTCCGCGGACCCGGCAAGACGCCGTTTATGATCAGCTGGCGCAAATGGGTCGACCGTATCGACGAGACGGGTGTGCACCTTAAGTCGCCGGCCACCGAAATCCGTTTTTCGTACCTGCAGCCGACCGAACTCTTGCTTGCCCGCGACGTGCTCAACAAGCAGATCGTCGACACGCAGGGCATGAAGGTCGTGCGTGTAAACGACATCAAGTTTTCGATGTCGGGCGAAAATCAGCTGCGTCTGCTGGGCGCCGAGGTCGGTGCCCGCGGTCTGCTACGCGCCATCAGCCCCGCGCTCGAGCATATCGTCGAAGGCTTCATGAAGCACCTGGGCAAGCCGCTCAGTGAGGACATCATCGCTTGGTCCTACATGGACCTGCTCGACCGCTCGACCAAGAACATTCAACTCTCGGTGTCGCACAAGACGCTTGGCGAGCTGCATCCTGCCGACATCGCCGACATTATCGAGCAGCTCGACCCGCGCCTACGTGCGCAGGTGTTTGCGCAGCTCGATACTGCCCAGGCCGCCGAGGCCATCTCGGAGTTCGATGACGACGAGCTTATGACCGAGATGCTCGAGGGCCTGTCCGACACGGACGCATCGTCGATGCTGGCCATGATGGACCCGGACGATGCAGCTGACCTGATCGACGAGCTCGATTACGAGAAGGCCGAGAAGCTCCTGCGCCTGATGGGCGTCAAGGAGGAGAAGGCGATTCGTAACCTGCTGGGGTATGAGGACAACACCGCCGGCCGCATCATGACCTCGGAGTTTGTCTCGCTGCCCGCCACGGCGACGGTCGGCGATGCCATCGAGGCGATTCGCAAACTCGATGAGGACTTCGAGAGTGTCTATTACGTCTATACCGAGGATCCGAGCGGCATGCTGACCGGCGTGCTTTCGCTGCGCACGCTGATCGTAGCCGACCGCGACGCCACGCTGGGTCAGCTGGCCTATCGCGACCTGGTCTATGTGTCGCCCGACGAGGACCAGGAAGACGTGACGGACGAGATGACCAAGTACGACCTGGTTGCCATCCCTGTCTGCGACGAGAACCGTCATATCCTGGGTATCGTGACCTTCGACGACGCCATGGACGTTATCGCCGAGGAGCATCAGGAGGACCTGCAGATCGCCGGTGTCGGCTCGGGCGATAGCGCGTCGGACGACTCGACGAACGTGCTCAGCTGGTTCGTGCATCGCCAGTACTGGGTTGTTGTATGGGGCATCGCGTCGTGCATCATGGCGACCGTGCTGGGAACGGCGCTCGGCTCCGCGCATCTGGTGGTGTTCCCCATGTGCGCCATGCCGCTCGTGCTGCTGGCGGCCTCGCGCATGGTGTCGTTCGTCAAGAACTACTTCCTCGAGTACGACGGCCACGACGACGAGCCCAAACCGTACCTGGGATTCTTCTTCCAGAGCACGGGTATGGGCCTGATCCTTTCGCTCGTGACCTACCTGTGCGCCCAGCTGGTGCGCACCGCCGCGTTCCCCGATGGGCCCATGTTTGAGGAGCAACTCTTTACCGGGTGCTTTAATATCGCTGCCATCATTTTCCTGGTTGGCAACATGAGCGCCGTGATTTACCTGATGGTGCTGTTCTGGCGTGACGAGCATGACCTCAACACGTCGGGCACCGCCATGAACGTTATTGCCGTCATGATCTCGTGCGTAGCGTACTGCGCCGCTGCGGTGCTGCTCACCATGTCGGTCATTGGTTAGGTGGTCGCGTGCAAAATACCAAGCAAAAGTCGGGCACCAAGCAAAAGTTGACCATCGCGGCCATCTTTGGCGCTATGGGCCCCGGTCTGCTGGCGGCGCTTTCGGGCAATGACGCCGGCGGCATTGCAACGTATTCCAGTGCGGGCGCCAACTATGGCTACAAGATGCTCTGGATGCTTCCCGTCATGACTGTGCTGCTCATCGTGACGCAGGAGACCGCGGCGCGCTGCGGCTGCGTCACGGGCAAGGGCCTGGCATCGCTCATCCGCGAGCGCTTTGGCGTGCGCAAGAGTGTACTTGCTATGGCGGCGCTGTTGATCGCCAACACGGCTGTGACCATTTCGGAGTTTGCGGGTATCGCCAGCGGCCTTGCTCTCTTTGGCGTGCCGGCGAGCATCTCGGTGCCTTTGGTGGCGCTGCTGGTGTGGATGCTTACCATGTCGGGTAGTTTCCAGCGCATCGAGAAGATTCTGCTGCTGGTAAGCTGCGTCTTCGTGACCTATATTGTCGCCGCGTTTATGGCTGGCCCCAACTGGGGTGAGGTCGCGGTCGACCTGGTCGTGCCTAACATTCAAAATGACCCCAGCTACGTGTCGCTCGTGGTCGCAACGATCGGTACCACCATCGCGCCGTGGATGATTTTCTTGGCGCAGAACAACGTGGTCGATAAGAACGCGGGCGAGGACGACATCGTGCTGCAGCGTATTGATACCGTGAGCGGCTCGATCGCTGCTGATATCATTGCGGGCTTCATTATCATCACGACCGGTACGGTGCTGTTCCCGGCGGGTATTCAGATTAGCGATGCCGCCGATGCTGCCCGCGCGCTGGAGCCTATTGCGGGTCAGTGGTCCACGGTACTGTTTGCCTCGGGCCTGGTCGCGGCGAGCTTCTTGGCCGCCTGCGTGCTGCCGGGCGTTACGTCGAGCGCTATCTGCGAGGCATTTGGCTGGGAGCGCGGTGCCGACCGCAGCTGGGACGAGGCCCCGGTTTACCGCGGCATCATTACGGCCATCATCGGTATCTCTGCCGTGCTGGTGCTTATGCCCGGCGTCGATCTGTTCCAGATTATGATGACCTCACAGGTCATCAATGGCGTGCTACTGCCCGTGGTTCTGGTGTTCCAGGTGGTTATCGCCGCCGACCGTCACATCATGGGTGCCAACCGCAATGGCCGCGTGTGGAACGTGCTCACTTGGGCGACTATCGCCGTGATTACGGTGCTGACAGTCGTCATGTTTGTGCTGCAAGCGATGGGCTACAGCGCTTAACGCCCACTTTTGCTTCCGAACAGGCCGCAGCGATGGGCTGCGGCCTGTTTTTTGTCTGCTATAGGGTGTTAGTTATATAGCAATGGACAAAAAATGCCAAATATGAGTACTGTTGCTAAGTGAATAGCATTTACATCCTAAAAGATAATGAACATAGCCTTTAGTATGTTCATTAAAATTGGCTCCAATACGCCTTAAACCAGTCAGGTTGGCTGCTTTAGGGGGTTGTAGGGGTCGCTCGGACGTCATTTTGGGTGGTTTTGCCTGCTACTAAAATGGTAACAGTACTCATATTTGCCCTTTTTTGCCCACAGACCTTTGAGGGTGCGGCGAAAAGGGCTTGTTTTGATTGTTTGGGGCAGGCACGAGGCGCGGAAACGATGTCTGGAGCGACGGAGCGGCCTGGAATTCATCCGTAGAGGTCTTCATTGGCTGCGCCAGGAGTGTCCCTAACTGCCGGAGGGGGTGTCTGCCGTGGCAGACACCCCCTCCGGATGTGGGAAGTTTGCGCTGCAGGTTACTTGTCGGTGCCCAGCTTGTGCGGCTTGAGAGCGAGCGCATTGACGAGTGCGTCGGTGGCAGACTTGACGGCTGCCGGCTGCGGATCGTTGACGTGATCCTCGGGATGCACGGGCAGGTCCTTCTTGACGGCATCGTGGATCAAGTTGAGGTACTCAGTCACGCCAGTGGTCGATAGGTGCGTGCCATCGCCATCGAACAGGTCGTTGCGGTTGGCGCTGTATCCGTACCAGTCGATAACGCGCACGTTCTTGTAGCGCGTAACGGCGTTAGCGATGGCCTGGTTGGTAGAGCCAACCCACGGCTGCGGACTGCGCGTGTTCACAAACACCACAATACGCTTATCTCCTGCATCGGCCATGATGGCGTCGATTTGGTCGTCGGTTACCAAGCCGTTGGTGCCCAGCGCAAAGACCACGATCTTGCCGGCAAGGTTCTGTTGAAGATAGCCCTCAAATGTCGCACGGCCCGCATCGAACTGGCGGCCCTTTTCGGCATCGATATGGCTGTGCGGGAACACGCCGTCAAAGGAATCAACGGCGCGCAGCGACACGGAGTCACCGATCATCAACAGGTCGTAGGAGCCGTCGGGGAAGCCGTCGTTGTCCTTGTCGGTGTCGTCGGCCGCCTGCTGGTCGGTGGGTGCGGCGTTCTTGGCTTCCTTGTTCAGAACTTCGGCGCCCTCGCCGCTCAGCGCAGACGTCTCGGGCACAAAGATCAGGCCGCCCAGTGCAACGACCAACACGACAGCGCAGGCTGCACAGGCAGGGACGTGCGCGCGCACCCAGTTGGCGGGCGTGGCGGTGCCGTCGCGGAACTCGGATACGGTGCGCCCAAAGGCGCCCTTTCTAAACGGCGTCTCGATAAAGCGATATGAGCATTCGGCCACGGCGACCACCAACAGCACCTGCAAAATGTACTGCCACCACGGTGTATCGTTGATGTTGGCGACCGGGTTCATGAGCAACAGCAGGGGATAGTGCCACAGGTAGATGCTGTACGAGCGCTTGCCAACCCATACGAGCGGCTCGGCGGACAGCGCGCGGGCAACCATTCCCTGGGGCTGCACGCAGGCCGCGATGACCATGAGTGTGAGGATCGAGCACAGCAGCGTGCCTCCGCGATACTGGAACGCGGTGTAGCCGTTGGTGAGCGCGACCATGGCGGCAAGGCCAACCAGACCCACGAGGCCCAACGCATCGATGGATGCGGGCGAGGACCAAAAGCGCACGAGGGCGCTCGGCTGTGCCGGGCCGGTCTCGGCTGATTCGTCGGCCTTCTCGCCAGGCTTGCCCTCGGCGTTCTTGCCGTGCTTGGCGGCGCCGGCCAGGCGATTGAGCCCCAAACGACGAGCGAGACGCACCGGCGCCAGGTCGCGATCGGGGATAAAGGCCATCCAGGCACCCAGCAGCAGCGAGAACACGCGGGTGTCGGTGCCGTAGTACACGCGGCTGGGGTCGGCGGCAGGGTTGTAAAGCACCATCATGGCAAGGGCAGATACCGCGGCAAGGCCCAGAACCACGCGGCGCGTGTTGGGCTTGCTCATGTGCATGGATACCATAGCGAGCAGCAGCGGGGGCCAAACCAGGTAGAACTGTTCCTCGATGGCGAGCGACCAAAAGTGCGTAAGCGGCGAGGGATCGCCCAGGGCGTTGAAGTACGAGACGTTTTGGGCAATCTGCCACCAGTTGTTGAAGAACAGCAGCGACGGCAGGATATCGGGGCGCATCTTGGTGAGCATCACGTGGTTGAAGACGGTGCACAGCGCACAGGTCACCACCACGACGGTCACCACGGCGGGGACCAGGCGACGGATGCGGCGGATCCAGAAGCTCTTGAGGTCGATGCGGCCGGTCTTAGCGACTTCGTTGAGTAGCAGGCGTGTGATCAGATAGCCCGAAAGCACAAAGAAGATCGTGACGCCGAGCAGACCGCCCTGCGCCCACGTGAGGTTGAGGTGATAGAGCACCACCGCGACGACGGCAAGCGTGCGCAGGCCGTCAAGGGCAGGGATGTAGCGGGACTTGGGGCGAGCAGGCGTCTGCTCCGCGGCGGGAGTGTTGGCGCGACCCGCGTTGTTGGCAGAAGCGCGATGGGGGCTCGCGGTGCGCCGTGGCTCGTTGGCACGGCGTTCGCTCTTCACGCGTTCGTGCGGCGCCGGCTCGTTGCCTGTGCGGCGTCGACCGCGCGAGCCCGATTGCGAGAGTTGTTCCATAAAACATCATCCAATGACGAGAATAATCAGCACGCCTTCATTGTAGCTGCCTGCTCCTGTGAATGCTTGCTGCTGGCGCAAGCTCAAGCGCGCGTCCACATCAAAGTGAACTAAAGTTATAGGGGGTGCGAGAGTGCACGATCGACGGCCGGCGGTGGGCATAAGGCCCGCAGATGAGGAGGTTTCCATGGCTGATCGCGGCATCGTTGCGGTGTTCGGCAGCATGAACATGGACCTTTCGGTGGCGTGCGAGCGCATACCGCGTGCGGGCGAGACCGTCGGCGGCAGCGGGTTTATCACCAACGCCGGCGGCAAGGGCGCCAATCAGGCTGTAGCTGCCGCGCGTATGGGCGCGTGCACGCACATGATCGGCGCGGTCGGTCGCGACGCGTTCGGCGCGTCGCTCGTGGTGGGGCTCCAAGACGCCGGCGTGGACTGTGACTTTGTAGTGCATCGCGATGACGTGGAGACGGGAACGGCGACCATCATTCGCTGCGAGGGCGACAACCGCATCATACTGTCACCGGGCGCCAACCATGCGCTTGCGGGCGCGGACGTTGCCTGCGCGTTGAGGCGTCTGGTGGCCCATGAGCTCGACGACGACGCCAGCGAGATTGCCCCGGCTGCCGGAAGCGTCTTTATCGCCCAGGGTGAATGTGACCTTGCGGCGACGGCCGAGGCGCTTGTTTGTGCTCACGAGCTGGGGTTCTATACGGTCTTTAATCCAGCGCCTGCCTGCGAGCTGCCTGCGGAGGTCTGGCCTGCGGTCGACCTGGTCTGCCCCAACGAGACCGAGTGCCAGGTTCTGACGGGCATTCTGCCCACGGATGATGCAAGCTGCGTCGCGGCGCTCAATGCGCTGCTCGACAAGGGTGCCGGGGCTGCGGTCATCACGTTGGGCGGTGCCGGCTCGGTTACGCTCGGCGATGGCGGTGAGCTGCTGCGCATGCCGGCACTTTCGAGTACGGTAGTCGATACCACGGCCGCCGGCGATACGTTTATCGGCGCGTTGGCGGCGGCTCGCCTAGAGGGCCTGCCGCTCTTTGAGTGCATGGCCGCGGGCGCTCGCGCCTCGGCGGTGACGGTGTCGCGCCTGGGCGCTCAGCAATCGATTCCCACGCGCGCCGAAGTTGAGCGCGTGTTTGATTTAGACGATTTAGTACAAGACGGAGAAGCGGAGTAGAACAATGGCAATCAAGAAGCTGATCCTTGATCTGGATATGGGTGTTGACGATGCGATGGCGCTGGCCTATGCCATCGCGAGCCCCGAGGTGGAGCTCGTGGGCATCACCACGTGCTTTGGTAACGTGCGCGTCGAGCAATCGGCGCACAATTGCCTGGCGGTGCTCGATCTGCTGGGTCGCCCCGAGGTTCCGGTGTACCTGGGTGCCGACCGTCCTCTGCAGGCGACTGAGCCCTATACGCCGCCGGCGTCCACCGCGCTCATTCACGGCAAGAACGGCATCGGCGGCGCGAGCGTGCCCGCGTCGCCCTACGAGCCGGTGGGGGCGACCTCGGCCGACGGCAACGCTGCGGTCGATTATCTGATCGATGCCGCGCGCACCTATGGTCCCGATCTGGTCTACGTGGCGACTGGCCCGCTCTCCAACCTGGCGCTCGCCCTGGAGCGCGATGCGGCGGCGATGATGTCCATCGGCCGCGTGGTCGTGATGGGCGGCGCCCTTACCGTGCCCGGCAACGTGAGCGCGGGCGCCGAGGCCAATATGGCGAGCGACCCCGAGGCAGCCGACGCGGTGCTGCGCTCGGGCCGTAAGCTCACCATGGTGGGTCTGGACGTGACGCATCGCGTGGTGCTCACACGCCGCGACATTGCCGGCTGGACGGGCTCGGGCACCATGGCGGGCTGCGCATTTGCGAGCATGGTCGAGCACTACATTGGCTCGTACGAGATGAACGCACCCTACCTGGGTGGTTGTGCGCTGCACGATCCGCTGGCCGTCGCCGTGGCGATCGACCCCACGCTCGTAGGTGCGCTCGGCTGCAACCTGCGTGTTGATTTGCTGGGCGAGTACCGCGGTCGCACCATCTGCGATGAGCGCCGCCTGTCCGATCCGGACAAGAGCACGCTTGTGGCACTGACCGTGGATGCTCCGCGCTTCCTGTCCGAGTTCAAGACGCGTATGGCCCGCGTCCTGGGCTAAGTTGTCTTTTTGGGACGGGGCTTTTTTGACTGTTATGATTGGTGCGACCATTCGAACCAGCTAAAAGAGCCCGTCCCAAATTGACTACCGAGAGGATCTGCCATGGAGCGCATTGCGAGCTTTTCCGTTGACCATCTGTTGCTTGAGCCCGGCGTGTATGTGAGCCGCATCGACCGCGATCCGGCGACCGGGGCCGCCGTCACCACCTTTGACCTGCGCCTGACCACGCCCAACAAGGAGCCGGTCATGAACACGGCCGAGTGCCACACCATCGAGCACCTGGGCGCGACGTTCCTTCGCAATCATGCCGAGTGGTCGGGCCGCATTGTCTACTTTGGCCCCATGGGCTGCCGCACGGGCTTTTACCTCGTCGTATTTGGCGAGGTGACGAGCGAGGAGATCCTGCCGCTCGTGCGTGAGCTGTTCGAGTTTGTCGCCGACTTTGAGGGCGATGTCCCCGGTGCCGCTCCCGAGGAGTGCGGCAACTACCTGGACCAGAACCTTCCCATGGCCAACTGGCTTGCGCGCCGCTACCTCGACCGCGACCTGGCCGATATCGACGAGAAGCACCTGCACTATCAGCAGGCATAAGGGCTTTATCGTCCAAAACGCGCGCATTGGGCGCCTTCGCTTATGCGGGGGCGCCTTTTTGTTGATTGGTCGGGGCGAGCGTTCAAAATCGCTCATGTTTGTTCTAGAATGTTCGTATAGTCACATTTACGAACAGGAGTGAACATGCATATCTACTCTGTCAACGATCCCGAGTTCAAATCCTATGGCAACGTTTGGGATAACGTTTCGTCCGAGCTCACGTCGCCCGTGCTCGAGGCGCTCTCTGCCACGCCCATTCCCGAGGGCAGCAAGTACGTAGCAAGCGCGCCGGAGCTCGAGGACGTCAAGGATGCCGACAAGCTTGGCTTTCTCATGTTTGGTGGCCGTCCCTTCCAGCTCGGCTGGTGCAACGGCCACAACACGCGTCTCAACTGCCTGGAGTATCACCGTGCCAGCGAGTTCAACTTGGGCGCGCGCGACTTTATCCTGCTCGTGGCGCATCGCTGGGAGATCGAGGACGGCAAACTCGACACCGCGTGTGTCAAGGCGTTCCGCGTGCCGGCCGGCAAGGTTGTCGAGGTTTTCAACACCACGCTTCACTACACGCCGTGCATGGTCGACGAAGGCGGCTTCCAGGTGATGGTGGCGCTGCCCGCTGGCACCAATGGTCCGCGCCCCGAGGCTGCGGCCGACATGCCTACCGCCGGTGACAGCTACTGCTACTGGAAGGCCGACAAGTGGGTTCTCTGCCACGCCGACAGCCCCAAGGCTGCCGAGAGCGGCTACGTAGGTCTCATCGGCAAAAATATCGACATCACCGTGGACTAGCGCATCGCCCCAAACCACCACAAAGGTGCCTGTCTCCTTTGCGGTGGTTTGGGGCGGGCGGATATCGGGAAGTGCCAGACGGGGGAGGCTGCCGGGCGCCTTGCCGTCTGCGGATTTTGGGACATGCGGCCCGCTTTTTCGACCCATCTGTCGGTACACTAAAAGCACTATGGGTACCCGCGAGCGACATATCGGCAACGCGGCCGCCCGATCCGCACCCGTGGCGGATCCCAGGGGCGGCAGGCTCTTCGCCATGCCGCGATTCCTTGTTGGCATAACACATCAGGTGTACCGCCACCGCGTCTTTGCTATCGCCGGTGTCATCACCGCGATGTTCCTCATGCTTTTGGCAGTCTTGCCGGCGCTGTTCGCCTTCGACCCCAAACTTTCTAACGCCGTGCCCGCCTATAGCGAGGTGTCCGAAGAGGTCGTGGATGCGCTCGTCCATTCGAGCTCTCTGCCGTTGCTTGTTGCCGCAATTACATTTTCGATCTGGGGCGTATCGGTCTATCTGCGCTGTTTGGACTATGTGTTGCGCCGCCGTCTTGTTGCCATCGCCACCATCTGCGCCCTGTGGATGATCGAAGTCATTCTCAAGTACAAGTCGTTCACGCCGTTCTATGCCACCGTGCTGTGGTACCTGTACTACGTGCCCATGACGCTCATTCCGCTGCTCTACCAGTTGTGTGGTCTGCGCCTTGCGGGCCTGGAGCAACACCGCCTGGGTCGCCGCTACTGCGCTGCGCTGTGGATTATGGCTATCCTGCTTATCGGATTTGTGCTCACCAACGATTTTCACCGGCAGGTCTTCCACTTTGACCGTACAAGCGACACCTGGAGCAACGATTACACGTACGGCTGGGGTTATTTCGCCGTCCTCGTGTGGACGGCCTTTAACTTTGTGGCCTTTTTTATCCTGGTGGGCCGGTCCTCGTCCTTTCGCATCCAACGTTTCTCGGGCACGGCGGCGCTCGTGCTGCTGGGCGGCGCGTTCTTTGCCATCTCATATGCGTTGCGTGTGCCCTGGGCATGGAGGCTCAACTTCTCGCTCGTCTATTGCGTCTTGTGCGTGGCGGCGATGGAAATCTGTCTCGATTGCGGTGTCATTCCGTCATATCACGACATCGCCGGCATTTTCGACACCTTGCCGCTTGACCTCAAAGTTCTAACGCGCGACCTGCAGGAAGTCTATGCCACGCCAGTGTCAAAGCCAATGCCGGTAGGCGTGCGCGAGGAGTTGCGGACCCAGGCGCACGGCCGCGCCCATGCCTTTGCCGTGGCGTCCGATCCCGATGTGATGTACCGTGCCTTTCCACTGCTGGGCGGATCGGCCCTGCTTGCCCAAGACGTGTCGGATCTCAACGAGCTTAACCGTGAACTGGCACATCGTCGCATGGAGCTGCAGCGTCAAAACGAGCTGCTCGCCGCCGACTACGACCTTAAGACGCACCTGGCAGACCAAGAGGCCGAGACCTTGCTGGTCCAAGACGTGGACCAGGCGCTTGCCCGTGCGCTCGAAGGGATGTACGACCTGCTGAGCTCGCTACCGCCGTTGACCGATGAAACGTCTTCGCACGAGCGTTACCGCATGCTGCAGCGCGCCAAGATGCTCGTCGCCTATTGCAAGCGCAAGGGGTCGCTCACGTTGGCACAGCACGGGGAGAGCGGTTTTGATCGCGACCGCATTCAGCTCATTGCCAACGAGCTCGCAAGCGACCTGCGCACCATCGATATCGATTGCGCCTCGATTATCGCCATACGGCGCCCGATGCACGCCAGTACGGTAAGCGCCCTGTACGACTGCGTGTATGACTTTGCGTTTTTTGCCTACACCACCGACCATCCGGCGCTTATGTATCACTTGGGCGATCATGACCGATGCAGTGTCGAGCTGCGTGCCGCGCTTTTTTCCAACGATGATGCAGATCTTTCGCAGACGCCCGCTGCGCAAGAGCTCGAAAGCGCTCTGCAAGGGCGCAACGTGGCATACCGCCTTGAGGGCGAGCCCGGCCAGCTGCGCATGATCGTCTTGATGCCGAGGGCGGGTGAGTGACGATGCAGATTTCGCTCATTCTTCCCCAAATCGTTGCGCTCGATGTTGTCTTTGCCCTGGCTGCGTGTCTGCAGACGATCCACGTCCCGCTCATCGCATCGCGCCGCTCGTCCTATAACCGTAAGGTGATTTGTGCCTACGAGGCGAGCCTTGTGCTTCACCTGATGATTTCGGCGCTCATCTTGTTCGCGTCGTCTGGCTCATATCTGGTGGCGCTGCTTGACGTTTGCGCCAGGGCAATGGGCGGAGCGTTGTGGCTCAATGCCGTGATCTTTGCCTACGGCATGGTGCTTATGGTGCACTATCGTCGCCCCGTCATGCTGGCCGAACTGTTGCTCGTTGCCGCCGTGACACCGCCGGTGGTGCTTGCCATGGGCTCGGCGTGGACCGTTGTCCTTATCGCAGAGGGAGCGTTTTTCCTGTTCCGCTCCATTGCGGCGCTCTTGATGGATGTCCGCAACCGCCAGGAGGATATCACCGCGTTCTCGACGATCGAAACCATCAACGTGATTCCCGTGGGCATCCTGTATCTGGACCCGAGGGGCCGTCCGCTGCTCATGAACCGCTGCATGCGAAAAAACCTGGTGGAGCTTCATATGCCCACCGACCTAGGCGATATGAGCGGTACATGGAACGACCTGCGCAAACTCAGCATGCAAATGCCCGAAAGCAGCCAGAACCGCGTGCGGATTAATCTGGACCGCTTTGGTGAGGCGCGGGCGGTGGTCGAGGTTTCTCCCGCCGAGATTCGCTTGTTTGTGCACGATGACGTTATGGTTTCGGGCCGCCTCTTCGAGCGCATTATCGGCCTGGATGTAACAGAGTATGCGCATGCTCATGATCGCCTGGCGCAAGCCAACCACCTGCTTGAGCTTGCGGGCCAAGAGCTCCAAGCCCAGATCGAAGAAGTCAAAAAAGTTGCTGACAATGTGGCCTATCTGCGTATGCGCGCTCGCGTGCACGACGTGATCGGGCAGCGCCTGTCCATCCTCCATCGTTATCTGGAGGAGGGGCGCCTGGATGACGAGTCACTCGAGCAGATCGACCCGCTGCTGCGCTCAATCGCTGCCGATCTGCGCAGCGGGGGCGACACCGAACCGGCAGAGCAACTGGGAGATATCGTCCATGCCTTTGGCCTGGTGAGTGTGCAGATCGATGTTGAGGGTGCGCTGCCTGAGGACGCGCGTGTCGCCGCCGCATTTTTGCAGATTATCCGCGAGGCCTCGACCAATGCCACCAAGCATGCACAGGCGCATCGGGTCCACGTGCGTCTGTGGCAGGAGACGTCGGAAGACGGTGCTGTTGCGCGGATGACCGTTTCTAACGACGGCGCGCCTGCACCCGTATCGTATCGCGAGGGAACGGGTATCCCAGGTATGAGGCATGTCGCACAGAATCTGGGCGGCAGCCTGGAAGTCCACACCGCCCCGCCCTTCACGCTTACGGTGTCCATCCCGCTCGCCTCCAACGCCACGGTCCAAAGGAGAAGTTCATGATCCGCGTCCTTATAGTCGAAGACCAGGCCATCCTGCGCGAGAGCCTGGCACGCTCCGTTGGAGACCAGCCCGATATGACCGTTGTTTCCGCCATTGCCGATGCTTCCGAGGCCTTGGGTGTCGCGCTCAAGGAGCGCCCGGACATGATACTGATGGACGTATGCACCGAGCATGATTCCAACGGCATCGTGGCGGCGGCGCGCATTAAAGAACAACTGTCCGAGTGCCGCGTCATTATCATGACGGGTATGCCCGAAATCACCTTTGTGGACCAGGCGCGCGAGGCGGGCGTCGACAGCTTTGTGTACAAGAACGTCGGTATCGACGAGCTATTCGCCGTGATGCGCTCCACGCTGGCGGGTTACTGCACGTTTCCCAAGCCGCCCGAGAGCATCTTCTCGGGCACGGCGGCCCTCGACGATGTCGAGCTGTCGATCTTGCGCCTTGCCTGCGAGGGTAAGAGCCGCCGCGAGATCGCGGCCGAGCTGTTTATGAGCGAGGGCACCATCAAACGCCGCATCTCGGAGATTCTCAATAAGACCGGCTACGACAACATCATGCGCTTGGCCGTGCGCGCAGTAACGGAGGGCAGCATCGTTCCCAATATGGAGCGCTAGCGCTCGTTACGCATCGGCATAAAGCGGCGGGGCCGCAGGATCAACTCCTGCGGCCCCGCCTGGCAAGTGCGCGGATGTGTCCGCCAATCCGCGGCTGATGTTACGTGCCGTTACGCGATGGTTGCGGTGTAAGAGGCGACGTCCTCGTAGGAATCGGTCAGATAGGCGTCGATGCCGATGGTCGTGTTGACCAGGTCGTCAAGGCTGTCAAGCTCGCCGTTCGAGAACGTGAATTCCTCGGTGGCGTTGGTACCGGGCATCAGGTGAGCCGAGAACCAGGGTTCCTTCATGGTGCCGTTGACGTTGGTCTTGCCGGAGGGAGCGTAGAAGGTCAGGTCCTTGTCGCTCTTGTTGGTGATGTTGACGACAAAGCCGATGTCGCCCCAGTCGTCCTTGAACTTCTCGGTGATGGTGATGGTGCACAGGTCGTCATCGGCGACGGTGACGGCGGGGGAGATTTCGATGCTCTGGACGTCGTCGTCTTCGACGGCTTCATCGATCTCTTCTTCCTTCTCGGCGTTCTCGCGATCCTTCTTCACCGTACCGGACAGATCCTTGTCGGACTTCGTAAAGATAAGCTTGTCGCCTTCCACCTCGAGGACGAGCTTGTCGTCCTTGAGCTTCAGGTCGTGCGACTCATCTTCGGCGGTAATCGTTACGGTGGTGGCGTCCTTGGCCTCCCATTTCAGGTCGGCGACCTCAAGGAACATGTCGAGGACGCCCGTGCCGTCTTCGTCGAGGATCAGGATACAGTTGAGGCCCCACTCCTTGAGCATATCCATGTACTCATCGGTGAGCTCTTCGCCGTCCAAGGTTCCACCCGAGTACTGCCAGCTGCCGACGAAGTTGGCCTTGGGGTCTTTGCCGCCGCCGCTGCAGCCCGTCAGGGCAAAGGCGAGCGCCAGGACGCATGTCAGAAATGCGAGTACGGACTTTTTGAACGTTGTCTTCATGGTGTCCTCCTTTATCGAACGAAACCTATAGAAACAAATGCGGGGGTGGCGGAACCCCCGCCAATTACCAGATAGAGGGGCTAGGGCCTGGGCGTTCCGCAGTTGCTGCAGAACTTGCCGCCGTTTTCGCTACCGCAGTTGGGGCAGAACCACTTGGCCGGTGCCGGGGCGGGTGCGGGACTGCCGCACTCGGAGCAGAACTTGCCGGTGTTGGTGGCGCCGCAGCTGCAGGTCCATGTGCCGGCTGCAGGCGCGGCGGCGGGAGCCGGGGCGGGTGCGGACGCCGGAGCCGGCTGCGGGGCGGCCTGCTGCTGTGCCTGGCCGGCGGCGAACAGCTGGCTGGCATTCATGCCGCCCATGCCACCTGCCATGCCCATGCCCATAAAGCCTGCCATCGCGCCGTTGGGGTTGGCGGCTGCTGCGCGCATCGCATCGCTCTGGGCGCTGGCGATGTTGGCGGCTGCCATGGTGGGATCGCGCATGACCGCGGCTTTCTGCAGGTCCTTGATCATCTGCTCGTCCTCTTGCGAGGCGGCGATGGAGTTGACGCCAAAGCTCACGATCTCGACGCCACGCAGGTCACGCCAGTCGGCAGAGAGGACCTCGTTGAGCGCACGGGCGAGCTCGGTGGTGTGGCCGGGGATGGCGCTGTAGCGGATGCCCATCTCCGAAATCTTGGCAAAGGCTGGCTGCAGGGCGGTGAGCAGCTCGGACTTAAGCTGGCTGTCGATCTTGTCGCGCGTATAGCTATCGGTCACGTTGCCGCATACGTTGGTGTAGAACAGCAGCGGGTTGGTGATGCGATACGAATACTCGCCGTTGCAGCGCACGGAGATGTCGACGTCCAGGCCAATGTTGTTATCGACCACGCGGAAGGGCACGGGCGAGGCGGTGCCGTACTTGTTGCCGATGATCTCCTTGGTGTTGATGAAGTAGACGCGCTGGTCCTTGCCCGCGTCGCCGCCAAAGGTAAAGCGGCTGCCGATATTGGCGAAGGTCTCCTTGATGGAGTCGCCCAGGTTGCCGCTAAAGACGCTCGGCTCGCTGCCGGTATCGAAGACGAACTCACCGGGCTCCAGCGCGACTTCGATGATCTTGCCGTTTTGCACCACGAGCATGCCCTGGCCGTCGTTGACGGCGATGACGGAGCCGTTGGAGATGACGTTGTCCTCGCCGCGCGTGTTGGAGCTGCGGCCACCGGTGCGTTTGCTGCCCTTGCAGGCCAAGACGTCAGCAGGCATCGATTCGCAATAGATAAATTCCTTCCACTGGTCGGCCATGACGCCGCCGGCAGCTCCCAATCCAGCTTTCAAGAGTCCCATGGTAATCTTCCTTTCTCGTCAAAGGCCGGGTGGTATTGGTTGGATTGCTTAGTCGTCCTTGTCGTCTTTCATGACAACGGTGGTCTCGGTGTGGCTGAAGGTGTCGTGCTTCTCGGTCAGGTCGAGCTCGCCGCAGTACTCGTCGGCGTGGGTGGCCTCGTTGGCCGTCTTGAGCTGGCCTACCAGTAGCACGTCTCCGATAATCGCGATGATCAGCGGCGCGATGACGTTGATGAGGATGCCCTCGATATCAAAGGTGAGGTAATCCGGATCGAAGGCGTATTCCCCCATAAAGAGAATCTGGGAGAGGATAAATCCGATCACAAAGAACAGCACCGAGGCGATGGCGAGCTTGGGCTTGGAGCAGGGGAGCTCGCCGACCAAGCGGCCGGTCTGGCCGTTCATGGCAAACAGGTAGCTCTTGCCGTTCCACGAGGTGGAGAGCATCCAGACGGGGAACAGGGCGTAGTCGCTGTCTTCCCAGGTGTAGTCGAGCTGCTTGCTTTCGACCGTGGCATCGTCGTATTCGTCGACGACGGTCCCACGCAGGGCCGAGATCGTGCTTTCTTCCATACGGCGCTCGGCGCGCGCCTTGCAGGTCTCGCAGTCCTTGTCGTAACGGTTGGCGATGTAGCCGGGCATATATGCGATCGAGAACGGACGCAGTGCGTCGTAGTCAAACGGCTCGATGGCGTCCATGTGGCCGTCGGGCATCTTGGACGATCCGTCGACGGGCACGCGCTTAAACGAGATATTGCCCTTGCGATAGGCATCGTAGTGGTCGGTGGTCGTGACGGTGCGGTCGGATTCCTCGGTCACGGTCTCGTTGGTCGCGTCAAAGTACACTTCGCCGTCAACGCGGGCGCCGTAGAGCCAAAACGGCACGTAGACACCTTGGACCTCGTCGATGTGGTTGCCGGTGACAAAGCTCTTGGGCAGCAAGATCTTGCCCTTGTAGTGTTCCTTGAGTGCGGCCGTGACGTCATCGCGCCCGAGCTTAAACGGAATCACCAGGTCGGGTGAGAAGTCGCCAGAGAGCTGGCCGGGCGCCACGGCGGAGTTACCGCAGTACGGGCAGGTGGTGACGGCGACGGTGCCGTCGGACACGAGCTCGGCGCCGCACGACGAGCAGATGTAGCCGGCGTTTTGGGCCAGCTCCTGCACGGCATCGTCGACAGCAGGCTTGGGGGCCGCGGCTGCGGCATCGGCTTTGGCATCTGCCTTGTCCTGGCGCTCGCGATAGAGGGCCTCGACTTCTTCGACTTCAAAGCGCGAGTCACAGTAGTCGCAGACGAGCTTTTGCTCGGCGCTGGCAAAATGCAAGGGGCTACCGCAGGCAGGGCACTGATAGTTAACGCTCTCGAAGGCCATGATCGGTCCTTTCGCTGCCGGAGGCTATGCGCCGATGGCGCCGCCGCAGTATTCGCAGCGCCCACTGGCATCGGGAATGGTGGTGGCTCCGCAGAAGGGGCAGGTCACCGCGGTCTTGGGGGCCTTGGCGGCCACGACGCTGTCGCGCGTCTCCTGGCGCAGCTGCACCAGCGCGTCGCGGACCTCGGTTGCCTGGCGCTTGGCCTCGCGGTATTCGATGGAGCCGCGCTGATCGATGGTGGAGTCGTTCACGCGCAGGTTGATCTCGGTAAAGTACGGCGTGTTGACGTGGATGGTCAGATTAAAGTCGTAATCCAGGTCGTAGCGCGGCGGGTTGTAGCTCTCGCGCTCGCCGTCCTTGGTCTCGCGATAGATCTCGGTGCGATGCTCGTCGATATCCATATCGCAGCCGAGTACCTGCGAGAACTCGATGATGTCGGGATTGGCGTCGCGCCAGCGGCTCTGCGAAGTGATGATCAGCAGGCCCGCGTCCTCATCGAGCATAATATTGGTGCGCCCGGCAGAAAGCGTGCGCGTGGGGTTGAACGAAGACAGGCGTTCGGCGTTGGCCTCGCGGTAGGCGAGTTGCTCACGGATGTCGTCCGCGGTGCTGGAGCGATAGCCGTGAAAGTAGGGGGAGAGCTTGCCGGCGCACTCTTTGCACAGGTAGCCTTCATTGATTTTTGTCTTACCTAGAAGTCCCAGCTCGGTACCGCAAATCGCGCACTCTTTCTTCTCGAACATCTTGTCAAAGAAGCCCATGGCTGCCTCCCATCAACTGGTAGCGTGTGTCACTTTTGATGATGGGGGAGTGCGCGATCCTTCGCGATACCCAGACGGCTCAAGGAGTCTCCACAACTGGGACACATGGCCCATTTTTCATCCGACACATAGGGACACTCCTTGCTGCGGGTAGTCATTGGGCACTCATTGGGGACGTACTTCAATGAGTGGCAGTTGGAGACACTCCTTGCCGAGCTAGAGGCCGCGCGTGTCCCTTCTGGTCCATGAGGCTCAAAACCGCGGTGTGACGTGAACGGCTGGGGTCAAATTTGCAGCATTTCAAGCCTGGCTTCGATATTGAGACTGGTTCTTTATTAAAATAGATTTCCAGACAATTGAGCGGCTGGGGGTTAACCATGGGGGACATGGGAGACACAACCGCATATTTGCGTCGGGGCATTCGGGAGATTATATGCCTGGCGCTGTTCTTCTTCACGTTTTTGGCGTGCGAGTATCTCTTTGACGTGCGCATGGCCGAGTTCGTGTCTCCGGACGAGGTTGTTATTTATGAGAGCCTTGTTATCGGCGCGAGCGTGATTGGCTTTTTTGTGCGTCCTATTCTGTACTATCGCCGTCCCCATGCCATTGAAGCAACGAGTGACGTTACGGGCGTTTTGCTGGTGGCGGCATTGCTGCTGTTGATTATGGCGGTTCAGGTTGAGGTGATAATTGCCGGCGGTTTGGTGGCGTGCTGCGCGCTGGGCTACTGCGGATCGACTACCCATGCAAACTTTGCGCGGCGCTTTGCACGGACGCCCTGCTTGGCGCGTGCGGCTGCACTTTCCTACGCCATGGGCGTTCTGGTGCAGGTGCTCAACCACATGGTGATGCCTGCCGGCATTCCTCAGCAGGCTGTTCTGGTCGTCTGCGCGATCGCGCAGGTGGCGTCGCTCCACGGTGCCCGACGCGCCAAGCTGCGCGACGAGTCCGATCCCAGCTTTGAACCCAGTGTTGCCGGGCTTTCGGTAGATGCTCTGGAATATGGCGCCAAGTGGCATGACGATCCCGAGGCAAAGGCGGCATTCCGCCGCACTGCAGCTCGCTTGACCGTGGCGACAGCGTATCTTTCCGGCGTATTCGCCGCTCTCAACGCGGGCTTCACGACCCTGCATGCTGTCGGAGCCGTCGATTTGGGCGATTGGCCGCGCCTGCTGCTTGTCGTGAGCTCGTTGGCCGCCGGCGTCCTATTTGACCTGCGCGGCCGTTCGTATATGAATATCGGCATGACATGCGCCGCCATGTTGTCTACGCTTTCGTTCTTTGTGCTCATCGTCGAGGGCAATGGCGGCAACGAGCTTGCTGCCACGATCATCTTTTATCTGGGCTCGGGCTTCTTTGTGGTGTTCTTTACCACAAAATTCGCCGCCATCTCGCTCTATGCGCGCTGGTCATATTTTTGGCCGTGCATGGGCCGCGTCGTCAACAACGTGTGCTCGATGCTCGTGACGGCGCCGGCAGTGGCGATTATTTTGAGTCAAAACGTGCTGGCTGCAGTCGGCGCGGCGCTCGTGATGTTTGTGGGTATTGCGATTACGCTGCTGGGGCAGTTGGGGCAACGAGCCGATGATGCCGCGATGCGGGACGGACTGACGCTTGCCACCGACGATCTTGGTGGGGATCTTGCGCCCACATGCTCCGACCCCGAGCCCGTGGAGGCAGCGGAGCTCACGTCCGATGAACGCCTTGATGCCTTCGTCGCCACCTTTGGGCTTACAGAGCGCGAGCGCGATATTCTTGAGGTCTTGGTCGTTTCGGACCAGAGCGTTCAGGACATCGCCACAACGCTCTTTCTTTCGCGCTCCACGCTCTATCGCCACATTTCTTCGATCAACAAAAAGGCCGGTACCGCCTCGCGCGTGGCCCTCATCAACTTCTTCTGGTCCTGGACGCCCAAGGACTAGCTAATCTCCCAATAAGTTGCGGTGGAATAGTCCCTAAATTAAAGTCACGGGGCTTTAAACAGGAACTATTTCACCGCAACTGCTGGGGGGATAGACTGCGGCGGCGGCAGAGGCAACGGCAGCGGCGTTGGCAGCTGTGGTAGTGGCAACGGCAGCTGGCAGGGTGTTTTCCGTCTACTTGCTACAGCAGCTCGCCGTGGCGGGCAATGTAGCGGCGCTTCGCCAGCTGGGTGAGCGCGATATAGGCGGTAACGATGCCAATGAGCAGCCCAAAAAAGCTCGTGGGCAGCGGCATGAGGCCGAGCGCATCGGCGATGGGGCTTGCCGGCAGCCAGGTGACGAGCGCCAGGCCCAGCACGGTAAGAACGCACAATGCGGGCGCGGCGTGGTCGCGCGGGCTCGGCAGATGCGGGGAGCGCAACATGTGGACCACGAGTGTCTGCGACCACATGGACTCGACAAACCAGCCGCTCTGGAAGAGCGCAGCAAAGGTCGCCATACCCGCGACGTCGCCCGCGGTGGCAAGCTCGGACCAGCTTGCGTCCACGGCGGCGGGGCACACGACAAAGAAGAGCGCGGCGAAGGTCACGATGTCAAACAGCGAGCTCACGGGGCCCAGCTCGAGCATAAAGCCCTTGATGGACGCGGCGTCCCAGGCACGCGGGCGGGCAGTCCAGGCGTCATCGACGGTGTCCCACGGCAGTGCGATGCACACGATCTCGTAGACCAGCGACAGCAGTACCAGCTGCAGGGCGCTCATGGGCAAAAACGGCAAGAACAGGCTCGCGACGGTCACGGACAGCACATTGCCAAAGTTGGAGCTCACCGTGGTCTTGAGGTACTTGAGCAGGTTGCCGTAAGTGCGGCGGCCTTCGATGATGCCGCGCTCGAGCACGCCCAGGTCCTTCTGAAGCAAGATGATATCGGCGGATTCCTTGGCAATATCGACGGCCGAATCGACCGAGATGCCGCAATCGCTCGCACGCATGGCGGCGGCGTCGTTGATGCCGTCGCCCATAAAGCCCACGGTGTGGCCGAGCATCTCGCGCATGACACGTACCAGGCGCGCCTTCTGCAGCGGCGAGAGCTTGGCGAAGAGGTGGGTTTTCTCGGCGCGCTTGGCAAGTTCGGCGTCATCGAGCGCATCGATCTCGGAGCCGAGCAAGACGTTGCTCGCATCGATACCAATCTGCTCGCAGACGGTGGCGGCGACGCGGTCGTTGTCGCCGGTTAGGACCTTGACCGCCACGCCCTTGGCCTCGAGGGTGGCGACGGCGCCCGCGGCACTTGCTTTGGGCGGATCGAGGAAGGCCAAAAAGCCCATCAGCACCATGTCGCACTCGTCGGCGATGCCAAACTCGCCCACGCAGCGCGGATTGGTCTTCTGCGCCACGGCAATTACGCGTAGGCCCTCGGCGTTAAGTCCGGCGATCTGCTTGCGAATCTGGGCGAGCTTCTCGTCGGTGAGCGGCTGAGCGATGCCATCGATCTCGACAAAGGAGCAGATCTCGAGCATTTCCTCGGCAGCGCCCTTGGTAACCATCTGGGTTTTGCCTTGGGCGTCGGCGACAACTACGCTCAGGCGACGGCGCGAGAAATCGAAGGGAACCTCGTCGACCTTGGTGTAGCGGTCGCGCAGGCTCTGGCCCAGCATGGAATCGGGTGCGACGGTCGAGGGCGTCACATCGGCACGGTCGATTACGGCCAGGTCGATAAGATTTTTGAGGCCGGTCTGGAAGAAGCTGTTCAAAAACGCATGGCGCAGCACGCGCGCGTCCTCGTTGCCATCGGTGTTGAGGTAGCGCTCGAGCACGATGCGGTCTTCGGTGAGGGTGCCTGTCTTGTCGCAGCACAGGACGTCCATCGCTCCGAGGTTTTGAATCGCCGGCAGCTCCTTGACGATAACCTGGCGACGGGCGAGGTCCTTGGCGCCCTGCGACAGGCTCGTGGTCACGATGACGGGAAGCATCTGCGGCGTGATGCCCACGGCCACGCTCGTGGCGAACAGCAGCGCGTCGATGACGTTGCCCTTGGTGGCGGCGTTGATGGCAAAGACGGCCGGCGCCATAACGAGCATCAGGCGCACCAGCAGCATGGAGACGCTCGAGACGCCGCGGTCAAACGCGCTCTTTTCGCCGCGCCCGTTGAGCATCTTGGCGATGCCGCCCAGGTAGGTGTCCGAGCCGGTGGCAACGACAAGCGCCATGGCGGCGCCGTTTTGCACGGAGGTGCCGGTAAAGACGATGTTCTTGCAGGCAGAGAGTGGCAGTGCGGAGCCGTCGGCGCCCTCGACGACGGTGACGGCGGTGGTCTTCTCGACGGCCTCGCTCTCGCCGGTGAGTGCGGACTCGATCACAAACAGGTCGCGCGCGGTGATGATGCGGGCATCTGCCGGCACCATATCGCCGGCAGAGAGACGGATTACATCGCCGGGGACGAGCTCGTCGAAGGGGATCTCGATGCGCTCACCGTCGCGCAGGGCGGTGCAAGTGTTGGAGACCAGGTCCTTGAGGGCCTCGGCCGCATTGCCGCTGCGGGCTTCCTGGATAAACTTCATGCCGCCCGATACCAGCAGCATGGTGCCGATGACGATGACCGTGGAGGGGTCGCGCTGCGGTTCGGGCACGGCGAGCACGTCGATGTAGAGCGAGACCAGTGCGAGCGCGGCGAGGATGCCGGCGAAGGGATCGATGAACGCGTCGGCGATGCGGCGGGCGAGCGTTTTGGTCGTTGCCTCGATGGTGTTGGGGCCGACGGCGTTCAGGCGCTCAGTTGCCTGCTCGACGGTGAGGCCGTTTGCCGTGGCGTCAAGCAGTACGAGGGCGTCCTCGGCACTATGGGTGGCGGCGAATATGGTGTTCTTGGACAGGCCGGTATGAGCGGCAGGGCGCGCCGTGCGGCGGCGCTTGGAGATGGCTTCGAGTACCGTGACGGTTTTGAGCATCAGCATAGGGTCCTCCTTGTTGAGGGGAGTTAGCGTACGTGTCGTATTTGCTTCAAAAAACCTAGATGTCGCTCACGTCAAGCTCTTGAGCCCACAAAGGGTGCAGCGCGCCTTTGTGGTGGTTTTGGCGATCTGCCGGTGGCGTTTATGCGTGTGCGGAGTCCTCGCGGCGTGCCGAGGGCGACATGCGGGTTTTTCGACTAGGACTGCCTTCCATGGCACACCTCCTAAAGGCTGAGCGCAGCGCGCTTTGGGTATCTCGTACCCCTTTTTAATCCGCCCGTATTCTTGATGAGGGGGTTTGCCATGTCAACCCCATTGTTCGGAAAACCATTCCCCCTGACAAAGCCTTTACAGAATGCCGTGGCTCCAAAGCACGCCCACATCGATGCCTCGCCTGCGCTAAACTGAAGAGCACATACGCGATTACGAGAGGAGCCCGCATGGAGGCTTACAAGCAAGAGTTCATCAAGTTCATGGTCGAGTCTGACGTTCTTAAGTTCGGCAGCTTTACGCTCAAGAGCGGCCGTCAGTCCCCGTTCTTTATGAACGCCGGCGCTTACGTGACGGGCTATCAGCTCAAGAAGCTGGGCGAGTATTACGCCCAAGCCATCCACGATAACTTCGGCGACGACTTTGATGTGCTGTTTGGACCGGCCTACAAGGGCATTCCGCTGGCCGTCGTGACCGCAATTGCCTACCACGAGCTGTACGGCAAGGAGGTCAAGTACTGCTGCGACCGCAAGGAGGCCAAGGACCACGGTGCCGATAAGGGCAACCTGCTGGGTTATGAGCCCAAGGACGGCGACCGTGTGGTCATGGTCGAGGACGTCACCACCAGCGGCAAGTCCATCGACGAGACCTATCCTAAGGTCAAGGCTGCTGCCGATGTCGAGATCAAGGGCCTGATCGTGTCCCTCAACCGCATGGAGGTCGGCAAGGGCGGTGTGACTACCGCTCAGAAGGAGATCGAGACCAAGTACGGTTTCCCCGTCGCGAGCATCGTCTCCATGGCCGAGGTCGTCGAGACCCTCTACAACCACGAGATCGACGGCAAGGTTGTCATCGACGACGAGCTCAAGACCGCCATCGACGCCTACTACGAGAAGTACGGAGCACGTTAGTTACGGCGTTTTACCAAACGCCGTAACTGCTCGACGCTGCGCGGGCCGCATTTGGACAATCTGACGTTCAACTTCAAGGGCGCGACCAGAAGGTCAGCGCCCTTTCGTTTCACGTCACCTTGTCTCAAATGCGACCCGCTCGCTGTCCGTTCTCTACCTGCGGCGTCGTCTTGCTCCGAATGCGGCTCGCTCGCTGTCGTTGCCGAAACATCGGCGTTGCCGGACTAGTCATTGGGAACGTTCATAAATGACTACTCAGGAATGAGCGTGGATAATCTCCCGTTTTTGGCCTGTGTGCAGGCTCAAAGTGGGAGATTATCCACGCTCGCTTTAATTTGCCTGGGCTGCGATGCCTATCTAATCGGCTCGGCGTCTTCCCTGAGAATCGAAAGATACTCTTCATACCCGTACTGCCGGTATCTCTGTCTTGACTCGTCGAGCGGACGGAGGATACCCAATTCTTCAAATGATTTGACGAGCGAGCTCGCGGTACTCCTGCCGATATCGAGTTGGGCAGCGATGAATGCGGTGTCGACGATGGGGTGCTCTTCAAGAATGCCCAACAGCCTTTGCCCGTTTGCAGCAGTCCTTCCGAGATTTTCGGTAATGGTTGCTGTGGAACGGTTATGGAGGTCAACAAGGTTTTTTAAAGACCCTACCGAGTCCTTCGCACTCTCGAGAAGACTGTTGCAGAAAAACTCTATCCATTCCTCGTAAGTGCCTCTCTCCCTTACGGATGTGAGTTGCCGGTAGTACTCGCTTCGGTTTTTCTTGAACTGGAACGATGGATAGAACAAGCAAGAATGAAGAACGCCATCATTGATGAGCATAAGTGTAATGAGAAGCCTGCCCAGGCGACCGTTTCCGTCTAGGAATGGATGGGCAGTTTCAAATTGGTAATGGACGAGCGCCGCCCGCACAATCGGATCCATTTCGACTTGAGGCTCATTGATAAAGCGTTCGAGGTCCTGGAGCGTGTTACTCAAATCTTCAATGTTTGGAGGGACAAACGATGCGGTTGCAATGGTGCAGCCTGAGGGGCCAATCCAGTTTTGTGAGGAGCGCAGCTCGCCTGGATTCTTCTCCGTTCCGCGCACTCCGTCCAGCAGGACCGCATGAACTTGCCTAAGAAGTCTCGTGCACAAGGGCATCTTTTTGAGCAGTTCTACGCCGCGGTCGACAGCACGGACGTAATTCACGACGTCTGCGACATCTTTATGATGGAGTTGTGTTTGTGATGGACTAAGTAGGTCGTCAAACGTGCACTGGGTTCCCTCAATTTGCGAAGAAAGGAGTGCTTCTTTGCGCACGTACATTGTCAGATACATGTCGGCGTTGGGAACAAAGTAGAGCATGCCTTCAAGCTCTCCAAGCTTTCGTGAGCATGCGGAAAGCGTGCGATAGGTTTCCTCGGTGAGGTTTAGCTGCCTCAATGATTGCAAGGGCGTTGGAAAAAACGAATAGTAAGCCAATTTCCCCGATAGATTATTGCGGAGCGTTCCCTGGCCGTTCTCCTCGATTTGCATCGCGCCCTCCATATCTTTAGTGCCGGAAACTCGTTATTAGGCTAATCATATCAATTCTAATAACGAGTTTAATGATTAAATAGTTATTAGAATTGATATAAACAATCTAATGATGAGAAGTCGTTATTACTTGACCATGGAGCTCGGCTTGGTACAGGGGGGGTCATCCAAAATGAACGTGGATAATCTCCCGTTTTTGGCTCGGTGACGGCCTCGAAGTCAAAGTGGGAGATTATCCACGCTCGTTAGTTAAGCGTCCGAAAATCCACACTCGCCAAACCTACCAAAAAGGGACGGGTTTATTTTGGCACGTTTCGGTAGGTATCAGGAGGTGCCAGGAGCGGGGTGGCGGCGGGGTGCCGCTGCGAAAAGAAGTATCGGGTTTGGCGTGCCCGCTTCTGCCCGTCCCGTGCGCAGACGATACTCGGCTTATCGACCCGCGATGCAAAGGAGGTGCTCGTCCCACGAGCACTACCGGGAAGGGCTCGCGATTCGAGTCCCCACCTTAGCATTTGAACCATTTGGCACTATAATTACCGTAGGCATGCGCACAACGTTGCGCTTAATCAAGAGGAGAAAACGTATGGGTCTGTTTGACATGTTCAAGAAGAAGGCTGAGCCCGCGGCTGCCGCTGCTCCGGCCTCCATCTCTGATTCTGCTGGCGCCGACGTGCTGTGCTCGCCCGTCAAGGGCAAGGTCATCAAGATGGCCGACGTGCCCGATCCCGTCTTTGGTGGCGAGGTTCTGGGCAAGGGCTGTGCCGTGTGGCCCGAGGACGATCTGGTCTACGCTCCCTGCGACGGTAAGGTGACCGTCACCATGGGTCACGCCGTGGGTCTGCAGTCCGATAGCGGCATCGAGGTTCTGGTGCACGTTGGCGTCGATACCGTCAACATGAACGGTGACGGCTTCGAGGGCTTCGTCAAGGCTGACGACGTCGTGAAGGCTGGCCAGCCCATACTCAAGATCGACCGCGCCAAGATCGCCGCTGCCGGTTACAAGGACTGCGTCGTCGTGGCCGTGTCCAACACCGCCGAGTTTGCCGATGTCGAGCTCACCGTTGAGGCAGAGTCCGCCGTCGCCGCCGGTGACGCCATCGTCAAGGTCGTCCGCAAGTAAACTGCGGCGTCCAAAGGATGTGCAAGGGTGGTCGGGTTTTCCGGCCACCTTTTTTATTGCACCGTGGGGAAGCGTTTTATTGCACGTTGGGCGGGCTTGCAAACCGTTCGGACGCTAAAACGAACCGACCACGCCTTCGCGTTGCCGAGGGTGTTCATAAGTGGATAGTATGGGCTTACTTATTACAACGTGTGCCGCGTCCGGGAAGCGCGGTGCCGCTCATTGGGAGGAACAACATGAAAAAGAAGCTGCTGCTTGCACCCCTCATGGCCGTCTTGGTTGCATGTGTGGTCGTGCTTTCCGGCTGTGGAGGTCCTTCGGTTGAGGAGCTCATCACCGAGGATCTTACGACGCAGTTTGACGAGGTCAAGAACGGTGGCGACGACTTCCTCTCTGGTCTGGAGGAGGCTTCGGGCGACGAGTTCGAGCAGCTGGGTATCGATCCCAAGGAGTATGCCAAGACCTATCTCGAGGGCTTTGACTACAAGATCGGCGACGTGACGGTCGACGAAGACAAGGGTGTCGCGACCGCCGAGGTCTCTATCACATGCAAGTCTATGAACAAGATCGTCGAGGACTTCTCCACCCAGTATCAGGAGAAGGTCGCTGCGCTTGACACGGTTCCTTCCGATGACGAGCTGTACAAGATGGCCGGTCAGGTTATGGTCGATGTGACCAAGGCCACCGAGCCCAGGAAGACCACGGTTATCTTCAAGTACACCTGCAACGACGATGGCGAGTGGTCTGCCGACGACTCCGTCAACTCCGAGATGATGGATGCAATGCTGAGCTAGGGGGTTACGGCGTTTTACCAAACGCCGTAACTGCTCGACGCTGCAAGCCCGCCAGAGCGGCAATCTGCCTTTCAACTTCGGCGGCATGACCAAAAGGTCAATGCCGCCTTGTTTCAAGGCACCTTGCTCGCTCTGGCGGGCTTTCGCTGTCGTTGCCAAAACAACGTCGTTCCCTTGGCTGGCTTAAAGTGGCGCTTGTACCTGTGGCGTTGCCATCGCTGCCGAAGGCGGCAGCTGGGGACGTTCCTTTTCTGCCGGCAGTTGGGGACACTCCTTGTGCCAGCGTTGCATCGAGTGCTTGGGAAACCGCGACCCGGTTTTTGGCCGAATAGTGGGTCGCATTTTCCGGATGGGGTGGGTTGCGGAAAGTGCGACCCGGAATATTGCTCTGAAACGGGATGCGGTTTCCCTGATGCGTCTCAAACGGAAAGCGCATCCCATTCCGGAGCTCCAAAACGGGATGCGCTTTCCGCGCGGAAGAATTGTCGCAGCTGCGTTAAGCAGTGTCGCTCGTTACTCGCCCAGAATCAGCGCCGCTAGCTCGTCCTGGGTGTCCACCACGTAGTCGGCGCCGGCGGACTCCAGCTCTGCGCGGCCGCGGAAGCCCCAGCTGACGCCCGCACTCTTAAGGCCGGCGTTGTGACCGGTCAGGATATCGACATTGGAATCGCCCACATAGAGCGTGGTCGACGGATCGGCGCCCAGCTCTTCCATCACATGCAGCGTAACAGGCGCCTCGGGCTTGGGGGGAAACGCATCGACGCGGCCCTGTACCAGCGCAAAGCGCTCGGAACCAAAATACTTCTCGATAAGCGGAGCCGCCGAGATGTGGTCCTTGTTGGTGAGCACGGCAAGCTGCACGCCCGCGGCACGCAGGAGGTCGAGCATCTCGATTGTGCCGGCATAGGGGGCGGTGTGGTCCTCCTTGTGCTCGCCGTAGTAAGCCCTAAACTCGGCAAGCGTCTGCTCAAACATACGACCGTCGCCCGCATACTCGGCGGGCATAAAGCGCTCAACCAGCTTGAGCATGCCGTTTCCCACCTTGTAGCGGTACTCGTCTACGGCAAACGAGGGCCAGCCGTGCATCTCGCAGGTATGGTTGCCGGCGGCCGCCAGGTCCTCGAGTGTGTTGAGGATGGTGCCGTCTAGGTCAAAGATCACATGGGAAAAAGCTGCTGCCATAAAAACTCCCGTCATTGGGTTTAAAACGCACCCCATAATACTGGGCTTCCGCGTTGGGCGTGCTTGGAATCTGAACATCTCCAGGGGTATCAGGCCGCATCGCGCCGACCGTGTGGTTTCGCCCTAGCAAATCCTCGGCAGCTGCTCTCCTACGAGCATGTCGAGGATGCGGGTCGAACCCCAGCCGGTGCGCACGCGCACGGCGGGACGGGCGCCCTCGGCAAGCGGCAGCACGCGACCGATGACGGCGGCGTTCTCGCCGTAGTGGGCGGCGCGCATGGCGCTCAGTGCGGCATCGGCTTGCTCGGCCGGTACGACGGCGACCATCTTGCCCTCGTTTGCCACCTGCAGCACATCGTAGCCGAGCATCTCGCAGGCGGCCTGCACGTCGGGACGCACGGGCACGGCATCCTCGTCGACCTCCATGGCAACGCCGCTGGCCTGCGCAAACTCGTTGAGCGTCGAGGCCAGGCCACCGCGCGTGGGGTCGCGGAAGCAGCGTGTGTCGGGTGCTGCGGCAAGCACATCGGCAATCAGGTGGTTGAGCGGCGCGGCATCGCTTTCGATGGTGCTCGAAAACGCCAGACCCTCGCGTTGGCTCATGATGGCGATGCCGTGGTCGCCCAGCGTACCCGATACCAGGATGACATCGCCGGGCTGGCAGTTTGCGCCGCTGAGCGCCACGCCCGCAGGCACCTCGCCCACGCCGGCGGTATTGATGTAGACGCCGTCGGCCCCGCCGCGCTCGACCACCTTGGTGTCGCCCGTGATTATGGACACGCCCGCCTCGCGTGCCGTTTCGGCCATTGTCTGCACAATCTGGTGGAGCTTATCCATGGGATAGCCCTCTTCGAGGATAAAGCCGCACGATAGGTAGCGCACGTTGGCACCCGAGGTCGCGACGTCGTTGACGGTTCCGCACACGGCGAGGCGGCCGATGTTGCCACCGGGGAAGAACTGCGGCGAGACTACAAAGCTGTCGGTCGACATGGCGATGCGCCCGCTCGCGGGCAGCGCGGCGACGCCGGCGTCGTTGCCTTCGAGCAGCTCGGGCGAACCAAAGGCATCTAAAAAGACTTCATCGATGATGCGTTTCATCATCTGGCCGCCGGAGCCGTGACCCAGCAGGACGGTGCTATCGGTAACGCTATGGGACATATCGAAAACTCCAATCGTGGGTGGAATTATATGGGTGAGGCGCAGCGTCGACCGGTCCGCCGTTCGTTAGAACGGCGGAACCCATTAGCCTCGGTAGCGGAAATATGCTGCGCAGCTGCCCTCGGAGCTCACCATGCACGGGCCGACGGGGTGCTCGGGCGTGCAGGTGCGGCCAAAGAGCGGGCAGCTGCTCGGCGTAATGGCCCCGCGCAGCACGTCGCCGCAGCGGCACCCGCGCGGCTCGACTGTCGCCTCAACGGGCACATCAAAGCGGGTATGGGCATCAAAGCGCGAGAATTCGGGACGAATGGCGAGTCCCGAAGCCGCAATCGGCCCCAGCCCGCGCCACGTGGTGTCGCATGGCTCAAACACCTGCTCGACCAGCTGGCGCGCCACGGGATTGCCGTCGGCATTGACGCCGCGACGGTAGGCGTTGTCGATCGCGGGCTGCCCCTCAACAACCATCTGGACCAGCATGCAGATACCCTGCAAGATGTCGACCGGCTCAAATCCCGTTACCACGCCTGGAGTCTTAAACTCGTCGACCAAAAAGCCAAAGGGGGCCAAGCCCGTGATGGTGGCGACGTGGCCCGGCAGGATAAAGCCGTCGATGGCGGTCTCGGGGTCGTTGGCGATGGCGCGCAACGCCGGCGGCGTGGTCTTGTGGGCGCAATAGACCGAGAAGTTCAAAAGCCCGCGCGCCTCGGCCTCCAAGATGGCGGTGGCGATGGTGGGCGTCGTCGTCTCAAAGCCCACGCCCATAAAAATGACCGGGCGATCAGGGTTTTGCTCGGCAATGTCGAGCGCATCGAGCGGGGAGTACACAATGCGAATGTCACGCCCTGCCGCCTTTTGTGCAGCGAGCGAGGTGGACGATCCGGGCACGCGCATCATGTCGCCAAAGGTGGTGATGATGGCGCCGTCTATGTTGGCGAGCGCGATTGCGTGGTCGATGTCGCGGTTGGCGGTGACGCAGACGGGGCAGCCCGGGCCGCTCAGCAGCTTGAGCCCGGCCGGCATAATGGAGCGAAAGCCATAGCGCCCGATGCTCACGGTATGCGTGCCGCAGACTTCCATAAGGTTGATGGCGCGGTCGCCGGCAAGCTCATGAATGCGCTCGATGAGCTCGCGAGCCAGCTTGGGATCGCGGAATGCCGAGAAATCGATACCGGAGCGCGCCGGCTGCTCGGGCGCCACTAGTAAGCCTCCGCCGGGTTGGTGGTCAGCTGGTCTTCTTCGGCCAGTTCGGTCATGGCATTAACGAGCTCGAGCGTTTCTTGCGCTTCCTGCTCGTCGACGATCTGGATGCCAAAGCCGGCGTGTACGAGAATATAGTCGCCAACCTGTGCCGTCGGCACGAGTCGTAGCGACACGGGGCGCTCGATGCCCATCATGTCGACGGTGGCCTTGAGGTCGTCGTCGCGTTTGACTACTTTACCGGGAACGGCAAGGCACATATTGTTCCCCTTTTAGACGCTTTGCGCTGGATAGGCGCTCAATAATCCATCAGTTGATGGTAGCGCTCGCGGGGTTTGCGGGCAAACGCGTTACGCCTGTGAGACGGCTGGGCACAGCGGCGTGCGAGGGCGAGCTACTGCAATGCGATTTGCGCAAGACGAGCGCTTGCGACCGCCGCCTGACCGTAGGCGATGCAGCCGTCATTGATGGGTACGGTGTGGGGGACAAGGACAGTAAGGCCTGCGCTTTTGAGCTCGCGGGTGAGGAGCTGAAGCAGAAGTCGGTTCATGAACACGCCGCCCGAGAGCGCGACGGTGTCGATGCCCTCGCGCACGCAGATATCGCCGGCGATGCGCGCCGAGGAGCACGCGACGGCGACATGGAAGTCGAGCGCGAGCCTGTCGGCGGGCGCTCCGGCTTCAATTCCTCCCAAAAGTGCCTCAAAGAGTGCTTCCTGGTCCAGCACATCGGGGCCGTCCAACCACGATGTGCCAGATGTGGAATAGCCGGCATTGTCGTTGGGAAAATGGGCGATTTCGCCGTCCAGTGCACGCCAAGCGGCGGCTTCGAGCTCGATAGCGGGTTCGCCCTCGTAGGTTGCCTGGTCGCAAATGCCCAAAATCGCGGCTGCGGCATCAAATAGGCGACCCATGCTGCTGGTGCGCGGACTGTTGATGCCGCGCTCGATCATCGTTGCCGTTATGCTGCGCGTCTGCTCGTCAAGGCTGGCCAAAAGCTCCACGGCTCCCGGGTGCTCGAGCAGGTTGAGTTCGCTCAGCAGGGCAAAGGCGTTGCGGCGGGCATCGTGTACGGATGCGGCGCCACCGGGAAGCGCCCAGGTGCGCAGATGCGCGACGCGCTCAAAATCGGCGAGACGGGCGACAAGAAACTCACCGCCCCATATGGTGCCATCGGTACCGGCGCCCGTGCCATCGAAGGCGATGCCGAGAACGTGTGCATCGGGCGCAAGGCGGCCTGCGGCAATCGCCTCTGCCATTACGCTCGCGATATGCGCGTGATGGTGCTGGACTTCGATAAGCGGCAGATTGTGCTCCCGTGCCTGCTCGCGCGCCCATTGGCTCGACAGATAGCTGGGATGCATGTCGCATGCCAAGGCGGCAGGCGCCAGGTCAAAAAGGTTTTCCAGGCGCGAGCGCGCGGCGCTCCAGGCATCGAAGGTCGTGCCGTTTTCGACATCGCCGATATGCTGCGACACAAAACAGGTCGTATAACCGTCCGAGTCCGTGCGAGTGAGTGCAATCGTGGCTTTTTGCTGCGGCCCACAGGCGAGTACGCAGGGCGTGGTGCCGTTGAGCGCCGGCAACGACAGCGGTTGCGGCGCATATCCGCGTGCGCGACGCACAGGCATGGCGTCGCCGTTGACCACGCGTACCACGGAGTCGTCGTAGCGCGAGAGGATCGCGCGGTCGTTACCGATCAACGCGTCGGCGATGCCGGCGGCAACGAGGTGTTCCCAGGCAAGGTCGTCGTCGGTCTCGATGGGTTCTTCGCTCAGGTTTCCGCTGGTCATGACGAGCGCGCGCATGCCGTGTGCTGCAGCCGTGGCGAGCAGCAAATGTTGAAGCGGGGTGTAGGGGAGCATGACGCCGAGCTCGGGCAAGTCGTGCGCGACGGATGGCGCGAGCTCAGGGGCGTCGGGGGAGTCGCGGGTGTCGCTGCCGGTTGCGCGGCGACGCAACAGCACAATGGGACGAACGCTGCCGGCCAGCAGGTCGCGCTCAACGCCATCGATGTGACACAGGCACTCGGCGTCGGCAAGGCCGCGCACCATAACGGCAAGCGGCTTATTGCTGCGACGCTTGCGACGGCGCAACTCGCGCACCGCTTGTTCGTTGCTGGCATCGCAGGCCAGGTGGAATCCGCCCAGACCCTTGATGGCGACGATGCCGCCGTCTGCCAGCAGCTCGACGCAACGTTCGATGATGGCATCGCTGGCCTCGCGCGTGGAGCCGACGGCTTGTGTTGCGTCGGCACCCGCTGGCATAACACCGCGATCCGCCTCGCGCCACGTAATATGCGGTCCGCAATCAAAACAGGCATCGGGCTGCGCGTGAAACCGCCGATCGAGTGGGTCGGCATACTCTGCGGCGCAGGTGGGGCACATGGGAAAGCAATCCATCGAGGTGGCCGCTCGGTCATAGGGCAGCGAACGAATGATGGTAAAGCGCGGTCCGCAATTGGTGCAGTTGATAAAGGGATAGTGAAAGCGTCGGTCGGCGGGGTCGAATAACTCGCGCAGGCAGTCGTCGCACGTGGCGATGTCGGGTGAGATGAGCGTCGTGTGGGCAGTTTGATCCTGCGACGCCACAATGCGAAAGCCCTGCTCGTTAGCGGCGTCCCAGTCGCCGGGTGCTAGGTCCACAACCTCGACATGCTCCACGCGAGACGCCGCGGGCGCATGCTCGGAAAGCGCGGCGACAAATTCGCCGAGCGACTCGCTTAGAGCGTGCGCCTCGATGTGCACGCCATCGCCCGCGTTGAGCACCCAGCCGCAAATGCCGTGCGCCATGGCCTCGCGATACACAAATGGCCGCATGCCAACGCCCTGCACAATGCCCGTCACATGAATATGCGCATGCCGCATGCGGCCCTCCTTCATTGAAGTGTGTGCTGTTAGAGCCCCAGGCTTTGCTTGGTGGCGGCGCAGGTGAGCTCGCCGTGCTTAACGCCGCGCAGTCCCAGCAACCGGTCCGCCAGCTCGTAGACGCGTTTGCCGCGACCCTTGAGCGCCAGAATCTCCAGGCAGTTGTGGTGGTCCAGATGCACGTGCATGGTCGAGACAATCTCGTCGGTGTAGTCGTGCTGCACCTCGTCCAGACGGCGCGTCAGATCGCCGGTATGGTGGTCATAGATCATAGTGAGCGACCCGATGACCTGCTCGTCGGGCGTTCGCATCTGCTCCTTGGCAATCGAGGCGCGAATCAGGTCGCGCACGGCCTCGGAACGATTGGCCACGTCGCCGCGGCGCGCAATCTGCTCGTCAAAGCGGCGCAGCAGGTCGTCGGGCGCGGTGACCGAAAAACGGACTAGCTCGGAGGCGGAGCCGCTGCAACGGCAGTCCGCGTCGCCGGTCGGCCCGTGCGAATGCTCGTGCTCGCAGGCGTGCTCGTGCTCGGCCACGCTACACCAGCTTTACGGAGCCAACGGAGTTATGGTCGGCCTCGATGGCCTCCTCGTAGCCCTCGAGTGCGTCGTGCGCCTCGTGGAGCGCCGCCATGGCGGCCTCGAGCTTGGCGCCAATGCGCTCCATATCAAAGTTCTCGGTTGCATGCAGCAGTTGATGGCTCCACTCGTGGGCGAGCTCGATCGTGTCGTCGACCTGCTTAACGCTCATAGCAAGCTGGCTCATGTTCATTCCGACGTCATGCATGGGAAATCTCCTTTTGTACGGGTCTAATCAGTGGTTCAGATTCTACTACGGAGGGCTCCCGCGCCCGCCGCTGTATGCCAGTTGTCCTACGGTGCCAGTGAAGCAAGCGGCGCGACTACGACACCGTCTTCCCGTCGGTAGGCAGTTGCGGTTCCAGTGAGAACGAGCAAGAAGGACGCTTCGCCTTGGTGAGTCGCATCGATTTTAGATGCGAGTTTCTTGAGGTTTGCGGCGGCAGAATCGATGGGTTTTGAACCGAGTTTGATCTCGACCAGGGCATACCTTCCGTCATCCAGAACGAGTACGGCATCGGCTTCAAGGTCGGTCTTGTCCCGATAGTGATAAACCTTGCCGCCAAGCAGGTCCATATAGGTGCGTAGGTCTCTAACGCACATGGATTCAAACAGAAGCCCAAATGTCTCAAAATCTTCCAGGAGCTTTTGAGGGGTTGCTCCAAGGGCTGCGACCGCAAGCGATGGGTCGCAGAAATGGCGCGTTGGGCTCGTTCGTACAGCAGTTTTTGAGCGAAGTCGCGGGGCCCATGCTTCGAGATCTTCGAAAACGCAGGCGCGGGTCAAGGCGTCGACATATTCAGAAACGGTATTTCTTGAGGGAGGTTCTCCTTGCATGTCAGCGGCGATTGTGGCGAGCGATGCCTCTGTCGAGATGTTGCGAGCGTAGCTTCGAATAATCTGGGCCATCCAAGTCTTATTTCTCCGCAGTCCATCAATCTCGTCGATATCGGAATCAAGCAGTTCCGAGATGTAATCAGGGGCCATGGATAGCGCAATCCCATGGTTTGGCTCGGTAACCGCTTCAGGCCAACCTCCTCGGCAAAGTGAGTAGACGATACGTTCGATATCGAAGTCGACCATATCGGCAACATCGGTGTTTCCATCAAACAGACTTGCCAGCGAAACTGATCCTGTTGACTCGCGTGATTCAAAAAGTGACATCGGGCGCATGTTTATACGTGCTATGCGGCCGACTCCTGAGTGTGCCGGCATTTCGCTTGCCCGAGGCGTTGCGGAGCCGGTGAGGATAAACCTGCCTCGCCCTTTGCCACGGTCGATCGCGAACCTTACGGCGTCCCAAAGCTGCGGGGCCATTTGCCATTCATCGATGAGGCGTGGCTCATCTCCTTTGAGCAGGAGAGAGGGCTTCGAATCGGCAAGCTGGATGTAACTCGGACCGTTATCGGGGTCTTGCATGTAGATGCTGCTTGCGGCTGCCTGTTCAGCCGTTGCGGTCTTGCCGCACCATTTTGGCCCTTTGATTTGGACAGCTCCGGAAGATTTTAGTTTTCTGGCGAGCACTTTGTCCGCGACTCGTGGTAAATAACCGTGTTCAATCGAACTCATGTCACCCTCCTTGCTAGCCTTGCTAGCAGGGTATTATACCGTTGATTTGTGCAAGTTAGACGATTTAGATTGTGCAAGTTGGACGATTTAGATTGTGCAAGTTGGACATTATCTAGTAAACATTCATGATGCCAAAAGAGAAGCCCTAGAGTCTCCAGGCCTTTGTCGTATAACGCATGATGTCAAGAATGTCGGCCTTGATGTTTGGCGGCAGGGCTTTGAAGAGCGATAGATATTCGTCTTCCTGAGCAGTAAAAAACGCAGGGCTTCCGTCTGGATCTTTGGTATAGCCAAGGATATCGTTGGGCGTGCATCCAAAGAGATCGCACAATGCAACAATGCGGTCCTCTCCTAGTTTTGCTCGACCTGTTTCCCATGCACTATATGTCGCCTTGCTAACGCCAAGACTGTCCGCAATTTGAAGCTGAGTAAGCCCTGACTTTTTGCGGATTCTGGCGAGTGCGGTACGTTTATTGGTCACATCCATGTCGCTCCCGTCTGATATCAAGAGCAACTTTGCATTTCGGTGCCGGTCAAATGTCTAACTGGATTGTCCTTAGGTGCAATAATTGACATAAAGTCTAATTTGAATAAACTCGAAACCAATATAAATAGACATCGGGGAATGGTGGCTATGGGGAGAGTTGTTGGAATCGATCTTGGGACGACCTATTCGGCCGTCGCTGTGTTGGGAGACGATGGACTTCCCGAAATACTGAAGAATGCGGACGGAGAACCGACTACACCTTCGGTTGTTTTATTCCAATCATTTGACGGAAAAGACGAGCCGCTTGTTGGAACGATGGCCAAGCATTCGGCGGCAAGTGACCCCGATAATGTTGTCCAGTTCGTTAAACGGCAGATAGGAAATCCGGATTGGAGATTCGACTCCGACTCGGGCGTTTCCTACTCTGCAGAAGAGGTTTCCTCCCTTATTATCAAAAAATTATTGCAAGATGCCGAGCAGGCACTTGGAGAAGAAGTATGCGGAGCCGTGATTACGGTTCCCGCATATTTTGATGATGCAAGAAGAACTGCGACAAAGCAGGCAGGTGTAATTGCGGGCACCAAAGTGCTTCGCGTGTTGAATGAACCGACGGCCGCAGCCCTTTCCTTTGGTCTCGATACCGAGAAGAACGGCGTCACGCTTGTCTATGATTTGGGCGGCGGAACGTTCGACGTGACGCTTCTTAAGATAGAGGACGGTTGCTTTACGGTTATCGGAACCGATGGCGATAGGAACTTGGGCGGATTCGATTTCGATAACGCTCTAATGTCGTTTGTGGCAGAAGAACTCTCGAAGCAGGGTGCCGGTAATGTTCTCGATGATTATCTGATAAGTGCCGAGCTTCGAGAGAAATGCGAAATGGTTAAGCGCACTCTTTCGAACGTGGCAAAGGCAAACCTCCATATTTCGAAGAACGGAAAGCCTTATCGTGTGGCTATTTCTCGCGAAGATTTCGAGCGGGCGAGTAGGTCGCTCCTGAATCGAACGCAGGAGCTGGTCGAGGACGTGCTCGAGGACACCGGTTATTCATGGGGTCAGATCGATCATGTGGTCCTCGTTGGTGGCTCAACGCGTATGCCAATGGTACACAAGTTAATCGAAGATATTTCGGGGATGAAACCCGAGCTTGGGGTAAATCCCGATGAGGCTGTCGCCATGGGGGCTGCCGTTCAGGCCGCAATAGAAATGGAATCGAGCACTGACGTGGCAGGATCGGCGGAAAATAGTTTGCCGGATATGCCCCTCTTTACGGCTCCGAGCGTAGTCATTGCCGATGTTACCTCGCAACCTTTGGGGGTTGTGATGCTCGGGAAAGACGGCAAAGACTACAACAATGTCGTGATTCCGAGGAATTCACCCGTGCCGGGGAGTTATTCACAGGACGCAGCAACGGTGAGTGAGAACCAGTCGTACGTCGATGTCCAAGTGACACAAGGCGATGACCCAGACTTGAACTATGTGGTCATTATCGGTTCAAAGGAAATACCGCTTCCGCCCGGGTTGCCCAAGGGATCTCCCGTTCGCGTGGTTTACGAATACGACAGAGAACAAACCGTGCATATCCGTCTATATGCCGGGGGGAGCGGTCAGCTGTATGGCGAGTTCGAAATCGACCGCGTGGCGAATATGGATGAACGGCAACTCGATACTGCCGTTAACAAGATGAAGAACATCGAAATTGGATAGGGGACACTGATGGAAGAATTTGTTGACTACTATGAAATTCTCGAACTGGAAAAGAATGCGCCGATTGAGGAGATTGAAGAGGCGATTAAGAAAACACGAAAGCGCTTCAGGCGTCTCGAAGGATCTCCGGATGCTATGCAAAGAGCAAACGCCGAAAGGATGATGCAGCTCTTAAATGAAGCAGATTCGTTGTTTCACAACAGTTCAAAACGTTTGGAATACGACGCCACATATGATAGCGGGAAGAGTGATAGCAAGAGGGACCTGGAAAAAGACGCCCGTGCTGCAACCGCCGAGAAAGACTGGACATCAGAAGCGAAAGATTATTTCAAAAACGGTCAGAGTGCCAACGCTTGTTTTGCCGCTAGGGAGGCAACAAGGAATTGCTCAACCGATGCGGAAGCATGGCTTGTGTGGGCTCTGGCAGCATATTCGATGGACAAGTATGACGAATCCATTTTTGCTGCATCCGAGTTGCTGAAGCTTGGCTCGAATCAGGCGACCGCTCATAGGCTGTTGGGCGACTCGTACATAATGATTGATAAATACGCAGACGCCGAGGCTGAGTTTCTGAAGGCCCAGCAGATTGATAAGAGCGACTATACGATTATGGCGCGCTTGGTTGATGCGCGTTATCTTCAGGGGAAATTTGACCAGGCCCTCACTATGGCGCGCAATCTTCATGAGGCACATCCGGATTATGGACCCGTCCTAAGCTCGTTATGCCGGTGTCTAGAGACGGATGTCGAGAACAAAATGAGCTCAAAGGATAATGCTGGCTATTTCACCAATATGAAACAAATCCAGCATGCTGAACTTGTCGTTAGTGAAATGCGCGCGTTGGGAAATATCGACAAGGCTGATGAGGAATGGATTGAGAAAATGGAGGGCCTTATCGACTGGGCGCGTAAAAGGCACTACATTGCACCGGCCCGATGGTTTTGGATTCTCTGCGGCTTGACCTTCTTGTTTATGATAAGCGGGTCAAGTGGCGCTCCCTTGACGCTTGTTCTGTTCTTTGGGCTGCTCCTGTATGCATTCTTCTTTGTTGTACCGACCGGATGGATGATCAATGCCCGTAAATTAGGAGAGCTTGCAAAGAGGACAGGGCTCCAATAATGGACGTGCGCTGGGACCAAGCACTTGACAGCTTGGAGATGGATCGCCAAGCAATTATTGACTGTACAGAACGGCTCAGAGCGTCTCTTGCTTCTCTCAAATCAGATTCAAGAAAAATCAAAGACTTGGCCACTGGCGAAGCTTATGCAGGATTATTCAGTGAGCTGCTGCTTGCCGTTGATAGAGTCAAGAATGAGCCGCTGTCAGAGGACTTGAGGTCTTCGATTGTGGATGAGATTATCGAGGTTTGTAGCCATTACGGGCTTGAGCCTGTTCTGTGTGACGAGACGGTTAATCTACATGAGCATGAAATCGTTGGATTGATTAAGACAGACGACGCCTTCAAAGATGGAAAGGTGGCTCGAGTAGAGCGAGACGGTTACAGGATTGGCGGAAGACTTCTCCGCCCAGCGCGAGTGGTTGTCTTTCGGCACGAAGAGGACTGATGGCCAATATGTCGCTGGAAGAGACCTATGCCGAAATGAGACAAGCGCTCAGCGAGGTCAAGGAATGCCAGGCTCATCTGCTGGGAGCTTGTGAATCCCAATCTGCCTCCGTTGACACGTGGTTGAAGATGACGCTGAAGGAGAGACAGGAGGCAAAAACACGAGCGCTCAATAAACTCAGCATCCGGGAGAAGCGCCGCAACGCCCTTTCGAAAAAGCGAGTGCAGGATACCGTTGACGAGTTGCTGGCGATCGAGGAAGGCTCGGCCCTCAATGCCGCCGAGTATATCCAGATTGGATCGATGTCGAAAAATTCAAAATGTGACGATTTGTTTACGGTGCCCTTTATCGTTCCGTTGCTTGGTCACGGCAATATCGTGATGTCGGTTTCAGGCGAGGGCTGCATTTCAGACGGGGTAGTGCGCGAGGTAGAGGCCAAGACGCTTTTATCGACTTCAGCGTCGCAAGTTGAAATCATTAGTTTTGACCCGGCACTCAAAAACATCGAGGCTCCTTTTTCGACGATTGGCCGGAACGGGCAAGGCGAGGCAGCGGTCAAGTATTTGCATTCGAGAGGTGAACTCGATGCCTTACTTAACGAGCTGACCGACCGTGTGACGCAAATCAACAACGAGTTGCTGTCAGACGATGAGAGCCTGGCGGTATATCACCAACGGGTCGGAATGCCGGTCGAGAAGTACCAGCTCGTTGTGATCCACGATATGCCGATGGGAATGGCTGCCGAGCAATACGACCGTATCTGCTCGCTGATGAAGGCGGCCCCAAAGGCAGGCACTTCTTTCCTAATGATACAACCTAAGATGGACGACTTGCCCAAATGGTATTGCGAGAAGAAACGTTCCTATCCTGTTTCGGAGCGTCTCGAACTATTCTCGGGCAGTCATGCCCGATGGCTGGGTCACGATGGCTACGATATTGAGCTCTATGAGCTTGACACGATTGAATCGGCGCAAGCCGCCGAGCGGATGGCCCGATCAGCGGCAGAGCTGCGGTTGCCCGAAGTAAAGATCGAGTCGGTGCTTCCCGCGGAGTATTGGATGGAGACGAGCGAGGACGGAGTCACGTTCTCGCTGGGTCTGCGTGGAACCCAGACGGTTGATGTCACGATTGGCTCGAATGAGACTCAAAGACATAATGCACTGATAACCGGCGCGGTCGGACAGGGTAAATCGAATCTGTTGAAAGATATCATCTACGGTTTGTGCGCCAGGTATTCTCCCGACGAGTTGGAACTCTATCTGTTTGATTTCAAAGAGGGCGTTACCCTGTTTCCCATGGCTCCCACGCCGGATTCCCCCGAGTATCTACCGCAGGTAAAGGCATTTGGGCTTGAGGCCGATGAAGACTTTGCCATGGATGTGCTGAATTCCATAGCCGCCGAGGCCAAACGGAGGGCCGCTGCGATCAAGCCTTACGGAGATAATCTGCTCAAGTATCGGCGCAATAGCGGGAATAAGATGCCGCGTATCGTTGTGGTCATTGATGAGTTCCAGCTATTTCTAGAAGGCGCGAGAGGCAAGGAAGCCTGTGAACTTTTGGAACGCATCGTTCGCCTCTATCGTGCATACGGTATTCACGTGATATTGGCGTCACAAAGTATCGGCGGGATAACCAATCTTGCCATTTCCCAGGGCAAGTTCTTCGCACAGTTTCCTATCCGTATCGGACTGAAAAACTCGCCGGCGGAGTCGCGGGCGACTTTCGGACCCTTTAACGAGGCAGCTGCTAGCCTAAGGTTCAGGGGACAGGCGATTCTGAACGAAGATTACGGAAATCCGAGCGCAAATGTGACGGTGCTTACGCCGTTTGCTGAGGATGCCACGTTGGACAGTCTCAGGAACAAGTTCTATGCAATGCCAAAAGGGCACCTTGATGAACCGGTGGTTTTCGACGGAAGCACTCTGCCGGAGTTGACTGAGGCCCTCCTTGAGCAGAACGACATAGATTCAGGTAACGTGCCGAGCGCCTTGCTTGGCCGGGGTGTTTCTGCTGGGTTGGCACCGATATATTTCCCGTTTGAAAGAGCTGCGGGAAGCAATATCGCTCTTGTGGGCAGGGGAACGCTGCCAGGGCTCGGTGATCTTCCGAATTCTGTCGATCTTGCGGCGTGCGTTATGGAAACGCTTGTTTTATCGCTTGCGCGCTATGAGCGAGGCGCTGAGTTTGCTGTAGTGGAGGATGGCGCGCGCCATGTTTCTAATTCGACTCTGGAGATATGCGCTCGTGCGGGGGTTTCTCCGGAGGTCGTGCCTTCGGACGAAGCGGCTGCATGGATTACCAATTGTCTTCAGAGAAATGATGTCGGGGAAGAATGTGCGCGGGAGCGGTTTGTGTTGGTGCCGAATGCGGACTCACTAGGATCTTTCGACTTTGGTGCTCAGCAGAAGATTCAAAAGGTATTCCGCGAGGCTCCTATGCACGGAATCCACTTTGTCTGCCATTGGCAAAACCCCGTAGCGCTTTCAGCGCAGTTGGGTTCATCGGGACTGTCGTCTTTTGACGGCGTGGCGTGTCTGTTTGGCTCGAATGTCGCAGCGAAGCAGTTGGATGGCCCGCTGTGCCAGTGGAATGGGCAAGAGAACCGGGTCCTTTACAAGGAGGCTTCTTCGGGACGTTCCTCAATGAAGCTCATGCCCTTTGTCGCAACGCGATTATGGAGGAGGGGCGACGATGAGCAGGGATGATTTGTACGAAAGGTATCTGTCCGAAGCAGAACGATTTCTGAAATCGGAGGCGTCGACCGCCCAGCTTATTAAGCAGGAGTGCGATCGTTGTGATCGGGAGTCGACCTCTGCGAGGAACATGGCGGGCAAAAAGAAAGCGGAGATAGATCGCCTGGCGCATCAAGCACAGGAGGCTTTTTCGCAATTGTCTAAACGACTTGCGGGGAGTCACGCGAAGGACGTCGGCGCTGCGCTTCCGAACATGGTAAGACCGATTGCGTCGAATGAAGACGCTGCCGAGCTTGCCTCTTCGTTATCAGGGCTTATCAAGAAAATCGATTGCTATATCGAGATGATTGAAAAAGATACGTCTGTGAACGAGTTGAGTCGGCGATCTTCAAATGCACTGGATGCTCGACGGGCGGCTCTTGACCGGAAGCGTCTTCTGGTGGAAGAAGAGAAGGCGATGCCGGATCCTCTTCCCGTTAAAGCCGAGGAGTCGAAAAGCGGCTGTCTTTCTCAGACGGCGGTTCTATGCGCATGCTGTATTGGGGTAATTTCGCTTATTGCGAATGTGCTATTTGGGTTGTTGTGACAACGGAAAGGATCAGAAATGAGTCAGAACATCGGCCAGCTCGTTGCAGAGCTGAACGCGTTGGTGTTGAAGATGGAGACGCAGCGAGGTGTGTGCGTCACGGTGGCGGAAGATCTCGATTCACTGCACGACATGCTTAACGCGGCAATGGAAGGAACAAATTCGACCGCTCAAAATGAGGCGGTTGGGCAGCTTGGAGCGGCAGCGGCAAAGCTGCTCGAGGCGGGTGGCCTTATCAGTACGGCATGCGATGTGGTCAGCACGTATGCAAGTACGCTCTAGGCGTTTATGGGTGGCGCGGGGGCTCGTCTCCGCGCTTGCCGTTTTCTTGTTCGGCTTGGGAATTGTTCTGGTCGGTCGTATTGGCGTGAGAAAGGTCGTGAAATCCAGCGGAAGCAATTGCGCGCTGGCGGCTTGTGCAGATGGTGTTGGAGATGTGCTTGATATCTGCAACGCGAGAGTTGCTGACACGGTTTCAGGGGTTGTAGAGCAAGACGAATCTCGCTCTTCGTCCATCGATGGGAGCTCGGAATTTCAGCCAAGCATTCAAGAACGGTACTACGCCGACTTGGCGCATGGGCCTAAGGGTCCTGAGTTTCAGAAGTACATCGTTTTGCACGATACGGAGGGCGATTCTTCCCCTGAAAGTGTCATCGATTGGTGGGAGTCCAACGGCAATAAGGTGGCGGCTCATTTTGTTGTTGGAAAAGATGGGTCGATCGTTCAATGTGTGCCTCTCGATCAAATCGCGCACCATGCCGGTTTTGGCGATGCTGGGAAGAACGAGCAGTATGGAACAATCGATGATTCGAGAGATGACAAGGTCGGAACGTTACCGATAGGGGGAAGTTACCCCGATTACGGCATGAACTCTTATTCCGTTGGGATTGAGATGGTCCATGTTGGAGGGTCGGGTGATTATCCCGAAGAGCAGCTTATTGCTGTCGACGGTCTAATCGCGTATATCGATGAATATTACGGGTTCAAGAGCCAGATTATCGACCACAAGGCGTGGCGGACGGGAAATTCGGATACATCGGCGGAATTCTCATCATATCTATTGAACTATCAAGAATATCGACGTCATGTTGATGGCTAAAAGACAGATTGAAAGGGGAGACAGTGAAGTGTCCCAAATGTAACGCAGAGATAGAAGAGGGGACAGTTTACTGCCCCTTTTGTGCTGCGAAAGTATCTTCTGACGTGGGTCGGTCGACCACAGAGAATGAGCGGATGCCATTCGATGTCAAGGATAATGCGAAGGGGAGGGCAGCGGCGGAGGATTCTGGCAACGAACTAGGTAAAAGAGTAATTGGGTTAATTGGCGGATTCGATTCAAATAAAATCGTGATAATTGGCCTGGTGGCCGCCATCATTGTTGGCGGCTTTTATGTTTGGAATCGATTCGGGGGCGGGCACTCATCACCAGAATTCACCCAAACCTATCAGCATAATATGTATAAATCGGACGCCGATGAGTTTGAGCCGGAAAACTCAGATGAAAAGGACGAGGCCGACGACGAGGGCGCAACTGAATTAATAGTGGTATCAAATAACTCCGCCGGGTTTCCAGAGATGGTGGTGAATGTCAAGGTGACCGGCTCTTCGACAGAGGCGTTGTCGAAGCCGGAGAATTGGTCCCTGAAAGAAGTGGGTACGGACGGTGGGCAGGCTTCGACTAACCCCCGGAGTGTTGTAGTTGGTTCGGACGGAGTTTGCAAGCTCGCATATCGATCGATGCTCGGTAGCGATTCGGGTGATAGCCGTACGGTTGTCGTGTCATATATTGATGATCAATCACATAAGGTTATGGATAGCTTTTCCTATTACTGTGATGCGAAGAGTTCGACGGTAGACGGTTACTTACTTTCTGAAAGCGACTCACGGCGTTATACCGAGGCGGAGATTAAAGAAATGGGTATGAGCACATGGGAGCTTTGCTTGGCAAGAAATGAAATATATGCACGCCATGGTCGCAAGTTCAAGAATGAGAAGATTCAAGAGTATTTCGACAATAAGGATTGGTATGAAGGCATATACTCGCCTGAGGAATTTGATGCGATGACATCACCGCTTAATGATATCGAGAGGGCAAATGCCGAAACGATCCAGTCTTACGAACGTGCTATCGGATCTGAGTTTTTAAATCCATAACAAAACTTGTGGCAAAGACTGGGCAAATGAAGAAAACGGGTGCGAGTCCGTCTGACTCGCACCCGTTCACTGGGGGCTGTTTGTGACTACCATACTATCCGTGGTTGCACTCGGTGCATTCAGAAGTCCGGCGAGCGGCGTAAAAGCGCTCATGGACGGCAGGCAGACGGCAACATGTAACAAGCGTATTACAGATGCTTTTCCAGCAGCGCCTGCAGCCTCGCCTTGGGCAGAGCGCCAACCGAGCGGTCAATCTCTTCGCCGTTCTTAAACACAATCAGCGTCGGGATGCTCATGACGCCATACTTCATGGCCAGGTCCTGGTTGTCGTCGACGTTGCATTTGGCAACGGCAAGCTTGCCAGCCAGCTCATCGGCAACCTCGTCAACGATGGGCGAGAGGGAGCGGCAGGGACCGCACCACGGTGCCCAAAAATCGACCAGCACGGGCAGGCTGTCGTTAACGACGGAATCGAAGTTCTCGGGGGTAATCTGCTTAATGTCAGCCATGGTGACCTCCATAATGTGACGCGGCTCAGCCGCGTAAAACTCAGTACGACCGTGCTTATACCCAGCCGCCCGCAAAGCAACCACTCGCGGGCAGCTCTTTTATATAATGGTGGGCACGCAAACGATTGGAGAGCGCATGTCCACGTCACAAAGCCAGAAAAAAGAAGCCATAGCCCAGGCGGCCGAGCAGGAGCTCACATCGCTTGCGGTCCGTGGCGTGCGTATCGCGGGCAACGCTTGCTCGCCGATCGTGCTGGTCAAAGGCGATTTGGACGAGGCCGAGCGTTCGGGTGGCGAGCTTGCCGCCGGCCCGGATGGCGCGGCGTTGCGCAAGGCGCTTGGGGCCATCGGCTACGCGCCCGAGGATTTTTGCGTGCTGGCAAGCGTCGCCGGCGTGGGTGACGGAGCGGTCGCGGTGGGCGAGACTCTGCCGTGCGAGCTGTTCCGCGAGGCGCTCGAGGCCTTGGACCCCGAGGCGGTGCTACTGCTCGACAACAACGCGGCCGATGCCATGCGCGAGACCTACGCCGATATGCTCGTGGCGATCGATGACTTCGACACCGCCATGCTCAAGCCCGGCCTGGTCGCCCATGTGCAGGGCCGCCGCGTGCTCGCGCTCGACGGCTTTGAGGCGGCACTCGCCGACAAGGCCGCTAAGCAGCGCATGTGGGCCTATATCAAGCAGCTGACTCCGGCGACCGCTCCGCTGTAGCGGATTGGCGCCGGCGAGCGATTGCCTGGCGGGCAAGGCACGCCTCGAGATCGGCGCCGCACTTCTACATCACAGCGCGCAGCTCAAACCGATCGCCGTTAATGCGGAACTGGCAGTTACCATTCATGCGTTCGACGGCAAGCTTAATGCTCTTGGTTCCAAAGCCGTGTCCGGCATGCCCGGCTACGGGCATGCCGTCGACCATGCGCGGCGCGCGGTCAAACGTGTTGGAAACTAACAACAGCAGCTGGCCGTCCTCTAATCGCAGGTCAAAGTCGACGAATCGCTTTCCTTGGGGTGCGGCGCTTGCGGCGGTGATAGCGTTTTCCAAGGCATTTGAGAGCACGCTAAACAGATCGGCGTCGCCTACGTGGATGGTTTCGGGTACGGCGGCGCGCAGGTTGGCGGTAATGCCGTTTCTATTGATATCCGAGTTAAATGACGAAAGCGCGATGTTTACGGTCTCGTTGGCGCAGAAGCGGCGTACGGCGGTGCGGTCGCCGGCTTCGCAGAGTTCGTCGATTCGATCGAGCGCCTCGTCGGTGTGGCCCTCCTCAATTAAAGCGGCCAGGCCGCGTAGGAAGTGGCGCATATCGTGGCGAAGAATCGACAGCTCGCGCCCAGATTGACGCCAAGCCTCGAGCTCTTTGATGGCGGCGCTGTCGCGGGTTTCGAGCATCCAGCGCTCTCGCTCGGCGGTTTCCTTTTCTTCGTATTCGCGCAGGTAAACGGCAAGAAACATAAGATAGAAGGCACAGAGCGCAAATGCCAAAAACTCAACCGTTACCACCGAGCCCGAGTGGAACAGCGTGGTGTAGACGTTGGTGGCATAGTCAAAGACGTAATAGACGAGCGGCAGGATTAAAAGGATGCCCAGCTCGGTGGTGCTTTTAATCGCCAAGCGCGGACCGATGTCGCCGGCCCAATGCAACAGGACGGCAAAGACGGCGAGTGTGGTCGCGATACGCGCCAGATAGTACGCGATCTGCGAATCGGTTGCGGCAAAGGCGGCGATGCCCATCCAGTTGCTGAACTGACAGCTCAGATAGGCGCTGGTAATGCCGAGCACGGCAAGCAGCGGGCTCAGGCGGTAGCGCGCGCACAAATAGATGATGAGCGGCAGATGTACGACGAGCGGATATACCTGGCGGGCGAAAAGCTCGCCGCCGACGGCATTGGCGAGGCCAAATGCGCATCCAGTTACGGCACCGACCAGCACCAGTTCAAGCGCATGACGCCGGTTGATCTCGATACCGCACAGCGCCGCCGAGGCAAAGACGCCAAAGAGCAGCGTCGTGGCGTGGTGGATTGCCCAAAGGATCATTTCGACCGAGGAGACCATCAGTGTCTCCCACCCTCAAAGCGCGCCGCAAAGTAGGCGTCTTGGAATCCCTGCTTGCAGCTGCGCGAAAGCGGGATGCACGCGCCCGAGCGCATGACGATGTCCGTGCGGTCAAAGTGATCGATATTGCGCAGGTTGACCTGGTAGCTGCGGTGGCATTTAAAGAAGACCGCGTTTTGCTCCAAGCGGTCCTCGACGCTGCGGAACGACTCGAGTGCCTCGATATCGCGTCCGTCGCGCAGGTGGAAGACCACGTGCTTGTTGCGCGCCTCGGCATATTCGATGTCGGACAGGCGCAGGGCGTGGTAGCCAAAGGAAGTTTTGATCACGAGCTCGTCGGTTGCCGGCGGGCGCATGCTCGAAAGCTCGTCGAGTAGCTGTGCCAGGCGTTCGTAAGTCACGGGCTTGAGCAGATAGTCGAAGGCGCGGACCTCGTAGGATTCCAGCGCGAACTCGGGCGACGAGGTGAGGAACACCAGGCGCACGGCGGTGTCGGCCTGGCGCAGTTCGCGTGCGGTGTCCATGCCGTTGACGAGCGGCATGATCATGTCGAGCAGAATGATGTCGGCGCGCGATGCGGCATGGCGCGCCAGCAGGTCCTCGCCACGCGTAACGAGCGCAACGTCGACCGCCGTGCCCGTCTCGCTCGACCAACGGTCGATCATTCGGTGCAGTCTATCTAGAAAAGCGACGTCATCGTCGCAGGCAATAATCTTGAGCATTCGGCCCCCTTAAGTAGTTCGATTTTGCCACATTGGGTGCGGACCGCTTGTGGGGGTGCGGACCGTTTGCGCCCCACGGCGTGCAACTCGCGCCAAGCGGTATTGCGGTGGCGAAAGATGCCTCCTGCGCTATCGAGAGCTCGGCTATCCTCAGCTTGCCAGTTCGAAAATGGACCTGCCACATGATTGAATCTTTATTTCAACTTTACACCTAGGTTTACAGCTGTCTTGTCAGCTGTAAACCTAGGTGTCATACTAAAGCTCCAAGATTCGCCAAAAGAGAGGGGCCTTGATGGCACAGAGCGCGAACATGGATGCATCGGAGCTTGCACGCGACATTGCGGCCGGCCTGGCATCGGCAACGACGGCAACGGAGCGCGCGGCATTGGTGCCCGCAGAGCTCGTCGAGGCCATTCAGCAACTAAAAACCCAACGTGACGCGGTGATCCTGGCGCACTATTACGTGGCGCCTGAGGTCCAAGCCGTTGCCGATTACGTCGGCGATAGCTTCTACCTGGCAAAGCTCGCCAAAAGCCTGCCGCAGCAGACCATCGTGCTGTGCGGCGTGGAGTTTATGGGCGAGAGCGCCAAGCTGCTCAATCCCACTAAGACCGTGCTGCTGCCCGAGCCGGGCGCGGACTGTCCCATGGCGCACATGGTCAAGCGCGAGACGGTCGACGCGGCGCGCGCCGAGTACGGCGACGACCTGGCCGTGGTGTGCTACGTCAACTCCACGGTCGAGATCAAGAGCTGGAGCGACGTGTGCGTCACCAGCTCCAACGCCGTTAAGATCGTGTCCGAGCTGCCGCAGCAGCATATTCTGTTCATTCCCGACCAAAACCTGGGACGCTTCGTAGCCGAGCAGGTGCCGCAAAAGCACGTCATCCTCAACAACGGCTACTGCCCGCGCCATCACATCATCACCGTCGAGCAGATCGTCGATGCGCAGGAGGCCCACCCCGGCGCGCTCGTGCTGGCGCACCCCGAGTGCAAGGCCGACGTTCTGGCCGAGGCCGACTACATCGGCTCCACCGCCGGCATCATCAAGTATGCCGAGGAGTCGGACGCGAGCGAGTTCATCATCGTGACGGTCCGCGGCGTGCTCTACGAGCTCGAGCGCCGCTGCCAGGGCACCGGCAAGAAGTTCTATTTCCCCGCGGTGCAGCCCACCTGCGTCAACATGGACCTCATCACGCTCGAAAAGCTCGTGCGCTGCCTGGAGACGGGCGAGGGCGAGGTGCAGATCGGCGTGTCGGACGAGGCTGCCGACCAGGCCAAACTCACGCTCGACCGCATGCTCGGGTACGCGGCGCGTTAGAACGATGTGACATGAGGGGCAGTCCCTTATGCCACATTACAAGGGAGAGGATTCCTGTGGAAACCAAACAATACCCCGACATGGAGTGCGACGTCGTTATTGCCGGCTGCGGCGTAGCTGGCTTGTACGCGGCTCTCAATCTGCCGACGAGCACGCGCGTGATCATGCTCTCCAAGGGCGCGGTTGATGAGTGCGATTCGATGCTCGCGCAGGGCGGCATCTGCGTGCTGCCCGAAGGCTCGGACTACGATGCCTTCTTTGAGGACACCATGCACGCCGGCCACTACGAGAACCGCCGCGAGAGCGTCGACATCATGATTCGCTCGAGTCGCTCGGTCATCAACGACCTGCTAGCGATGGGCGTGGATTTTGAGCGCAAGGCCGACGGCAGCCTCAATTTTACCCGCGAGGGCGCGCACAGCCGTCCGCGCATTGCCTTCCATGCCGACATTACGGGCAAGGAGATCACGACCAAGCTGCTCCAGGCCGTTCGCAAGCTGGACAACGTGCAGATTTTGGAGCACGTGGCCATGACCGACATCCTGACCGCCGAGCGCGATGGCGCCACGGTGTGCACCGGCGTCGTCGCCGTAGCCGTGGACGAGGACAACTCGGTTCGCCCCGCCGACGAGCTGGCAAATGCCGCTGAGGGCGTGCATGCCGGTAAGCCGTTTAAGATCCATGCCCGCCACACGCTGTGGGCGACGGGTGGCATTGGCGGCGTGTACGACCACTCGACCAACTACCCGCAGCTCACGGGCGACGCCTGCTACATCGCTCAGGAGCATGGCATTAAGATGGAGCACCTGGACTACGTGCAGATCCATCCCACGGGCCTGTTCTCGCCGCAGCCGGGCCGCACCTTCCTGATCAGCGAGAGCTGCCGCGGCGAGGGCGCGATTTTGCTCAACGCCGCCGGCGAGCGCTTTACCGACGAGCTCCAGCCGCGCGATGTGGTCGCCGCCGCCATCCGCGAGCAGATGAAGCAGGACGGCACCGAGCACGAGTGGCTGAGCTTTGCCCCCGTCGAGCGCGACGTGGTGACCGGGCATTTTGCCAACATTCGCGCGCGCTGCCTTGAGGACGGTCGCGACATCCTGGACGAGCCCATTCCCGTTACGCCCACGCAGCACTACTTTATGGGCGGCGTGTGGGTAGACAGGGACGGCCGCACCTCGATGCCCGAGCTCTACGCCGCGGGCGAGACGGCTTGCAACGGCGTGCACGGCAAGAACCGCCTTGCATCAAACAGCCTGCTCGAGGCGTTGGTCTGGGGTCGTCGCGCCGCGTGGTACATGCGCACCGGCGAGTCGCTGGCCGTGGAGCAGGCGGGCGATCCCGCGCTCGATGGCCGTCATCGCGCCCTGAGCGTCGACACCCTGGCAATCGATGAATTGGCCCGTGCCGCCGGCACGCAGGCCGTGGAGGAGTAGACCATGAATCCCATTACCATGAAGCTCGTCGTCGATGATCTGATTCTGCAGGCTCTGCGCGAGGACATTACGTTTGAGGACGTGAGCACGGCGAGCGTGTGCCCCACGGCGCGCCCCGCCACGGTGGAGCTTATCGCCAAAGCCGATGGCATCATCGCCGGCCTAGACGTGTTCTCCCGCACCTTTGAGCTGCTGGATCCGCAGAGCTCCGTGTTGTTCGATGTCTCGGATGGCGACGAGGTGCACGCCGGCGACCATGTGGGTCAGGTGCGCGGCGACGCGCGCGTGTTGCTTTCGGGCGAGCGCGTGGCGCTCAACTACCTGCAGCGCATGAGCGGCATCGCTACTTACACGCATCGGATGGCGGCTGCGCTCGAGGGCACCAAGACCGTGCTTGTCGACACGCGCAAGACCACACCGGGCATGCGTGTGTTTGAAAAGGCGGCAGTCGAGATCGGCGGTGGCAGCAACCACCGCTATAACCTGTCGACGGCTGTCATGCTCAAGGACAACCACATCGACGCCGCCGGTGGCGTGACGCGTGCGATCGAGATGGCGCGCGCCCATGCATCGTTTACCACGACGGTCGAGATCGAGTGTGAGAACCTGGACATGGTGCGCGAGGCTGTGGAGGCCGGCGCCGATATCATCATGTTCGACAACATGACCCACGACGACATGGCTGCCGCGATTGAGCTTATCGCCGGCCGCGCCAAGACCGAGTGCTCGGGCAATGTGGATGCCAGCAATATCCGCGCCCTGGCTGATCTGGGCGTCGACTACATTAGCTCGGGGGCGTTGACGCACTCTGCGCCGATTCTCGACCTCTCGCTTAAGCACCTGCGTCTGCTGGACGGTAAATAATGAACGCCCGCGAGCGTCGCCGTGCCATCATGGCCGTGCTCGAGGGGGCCAAGGGGCCCGTATCGGGCAGCGCACTTGCTCGTGAGGTGGGTGTGAGCCGCCAGATCGTGGTTCAGGATATTGCCCTGCTGCGTGCCGATGGGCACGATGTCGTGGCCACCAACCGTGGTTATGTGCTGCAGGAGGCCCCCAGCAGCCCCGCCGTGCCCACGCGCTTGGTCAAGGTTCGCCACAGCGTGGAGCAGGCAGGCGATGAGCTCACGAGTATCGTCGACGCCGGAGGCGCCGTGCTCAACGTGATCGTCAACCATCGCGTGTACGGCAAGATTACGGCCGACCTGGACATCCGCAACCGGCGCGATATCGAGCGCTATCTGCACGACATCGCCAGCGGCAAGAGCTTCCCGCTGCTGACGGTGACCAGCGGCTATCACTTCCATCGCATTGCGGCGGAGGACGAACAGACCCTCGACGAAATCGAGGCGATGCTCAAGGAGAAGGGCTACCTTGCCGATTTAATGCCCTACGAGGATGATTTGTCCTAGTCCGACACCGTCTTTATAAGTTGCGGTGAAATAGTTCCTACAATCGGCACCTAAGCAATGAGCCAGGAACTATTCCACCGCAACTGCCCACATATGCAAAAGGAGGCCTCCGCGGCGATGCGGAGGCCTCCTTTTTGTGCACGGTGTACTTGTGAGTGTGCAAGTGGGGGAGTTGTTACTCCTCGACGATCTCGGTGATCGCGCCGGCGGGGCAAGCGTCCTGGCAAGCGCCACAGGCGACGCAGGAGTCCTCGTCGGCGACGGTAGCGACGTCCTGGAGCTCCAGAACGCCAGCGGGGCAGGAGTCGACGCAAACGCCACAAGCGATGCACTCGTCGGCATCAATTACGGGATGAGCCATGGTAGTTTCCTCTCTGTTGACCGACGCTACAGGCGATGCGCGCCGGTTTGATTCGGGCAAAAACATACCACGGGAGCGACCGTTTGCAATACCCTCTGACCGGCATCTTCATACCGTTCGCCGAGTATGCCAAGGTTTACTAAAAAATGCGCAGGTGGGGCCGTTGAGCTGCGCAAATGTTAGCTAAAGGTGACTTGAAATATAGGGCGATTGAGCGTGCTTGCGGAAACCGCATCCCATTATTTTGTCGAAAAACGGGTTGCAGTTTCCGGTTAGGCCCGCTAGCGGAAAATGCGAGCCGGTATCAGCTCTCAAAACGGGATACGGTTTCCGGTTGAGCCTTCAGACGGAAACTGCGACCCGGAATCCACGCTCAAACCGGGATTTGCTTTCCGCAAGGCCATCCCGAGGGGTTCCAGACCCAAGCCTCAGCCATCTCTACATAGATCTCAATAGATTTGCCGAGAACTCAATCAGCGCATCTACCTGCGCATTTAAGAACCTAAACTCTCAGCAATAAGAAATCTTATATGAATTGACTTAGATTTTGTATATTCCGGCCCATAAGGGGATACACTACATCCTGAAAGACAAGCCGAAACACCGCTCGGCAGACCGCCGAGTCGGTGCAAACGCACAAGAGAGAGGGAATTTCTAATGGGCAAGATTCTTGGTATCGACCTTGGTACTACTAACTCCGCAATGGCCGTCCTCGAGGGCGGTTCTCCGACCATTATCGTGAACGCCGAGGGCGACCGCACCACCCCGTCCGTCGTGGGCTTCCGTGCCGACGGCGACCGCGTCGTGGGTAAGGCCGCTAAGAACCAGGCTGTCACCAACCCCAAGAACACCGTGTTCTCCATCAAGCGCTTCATGGGCCGCAAGTACTCCGAGTGCACCTCCGAGATCAAGACCGTGCCGTATGAGGTCAAGGAGGGCCAGGGTGGCCGTGCCGTCGTCGACATCGAGGGCAAGGATTACACCGCTGAGCAGGTGAGCGCCATGACGCTCGCGAAGATGAAGGCCGACGCCGAGAAGTATCTGGGCGAGACCGTCACCGACGCCGTCATCACCGTCCCGGCCTACTTCAACGACGCCCAGCGTCAGGCCACCAAGGACGCCGGTAAGATCGCCGGCCTCAACGTCAAGCGTATCGTCAACGAGCCGACCGCTGCTGCTCTGGCCTATGGCCTGGACAAGCAGGGCACCGACCAGCGCATCCTGGTCTTCGATCTGGGCGGCGGCACCTTCGATGTCTCCATCCTCGACCTCGCCGACGGCGTGTTTGAGGTTCTGTCCACCTCGGGCGACAACCACCTGGGCGGCGACGACTGGGATCAGCGCGTCATCGATTGGATGGCCGATAAGTTCCAGCAGGAGAACGGTGTCGACCTGCGTCAGGACCCCATGGCCCTGCAGCGTCTGAAAGAGGCCGCCGAGAACGCCAAGAAGGAGCTCTCCGCCGCCCAGCAGACCACCATCAACCTGCCGTTCATTACCATGAACCAGTCCGGCCCGCTGCACCTCAACTACACGCTGACCCGCGCCGAGTTCGAGAAGATCACCCGCGACCTGCTCGAGCGCTGCAAGCAGCCTGTCACCAACGCCCTGCGCGATGCCAAGCTTAAGCTCTCCGATCTGACCGAGGTCATCCTCGTCGGCGGCTCCACCCGTATGCCCGCCGTCCAGGAGCTCGTCAAGACCATGACCGGCAAGCAGCCCAACATGTCCGTGAACCCCGACGAGGTCGTTGCCGACGGCGCTGCCGTCCAGGGCGGCGTGCTCACCGGCGACGTCGAGGGCATCCTGCTGCTCGACGTTACCCCGCTGTCGCTGGGCGTCGAGACCATGGGCGGCATCATGACCAAGATGATCGACCGCAACACCACGATCCCGACCTCCAAGACCGAGGTCTACTCCACCGCTGCCGACAACCAGACCAGCGTCGAGATCAACGTGCTCCAGGGCGAGCGCGAGCTTGCCCGCGACAACAAGTCGCTCGGTAAGTTCCAGCTGACCGGTATCCCGGCTGCCCGCCGCGGCGTGCCGCAGATCGAGGTCACCTTCGACATCGACGCCAACGGTATCGTCAAGGTCTCCGCTAAGGACAAGGGCACCGGCAAGGAGCAGCAGATCACCATCTCCGGCTCCACTGCTCTGTCCGACGACGAAGTCGATCGTATGGTCAAGGACGCCGAGGCTCATGCCGAGGAGGACAAGAAGCAGAAGGAAGAGGTCGAGGTCCGCAACCAGACCGACAGTCTGTGCTACTCCACCGAGCAGACCCTCAACGAGCTGGGCGACAAGGTTTCCGCCGACGTGAAGTCCAAGGCCGAGGCCGCTATCGCCGACGCCAAGAAGGCGCTCGAGGGCTCTGACGTCGAGGCCATCAAGGCCGCCGGCGAGCCCCTGCAGTCTGTGGCCTACGAGCTGGCTCAGGTTGTCTACGCCGACGCTCAGCAGCAGACCGACGGTGCCGCCGGCGCCCAGCCTGCCGACGATGACGTCGTCGATGCCGACTACGAGGTTGTGGACGACGAGGACAAGTAATCATGTCCGCTCGTAAAGCTCGCACGGAGGCGGCCGCCGTTGGTGCCGCCCCCGTTGACTCTGAGGAGAAGGACGTGAAGATTCCCGTAGAGGCCGTTGACGATACCGAGGCCAACGAGGCCCCGGCCGCCGAGGCTGCCGAGAACCAAGTAGAGGATTCCAACAAGGAGGCGACGATGACCGAGGACGAGATGGTGGAAGCCGCTATCCGCGCCGGTGAGGAAGCCGCCGACAACGACTTTAAGCTCAAGTTCGAGCAGGCTCAGAAAGAGCTTGCCGACGTGCGCAACGAGCTCGATGCTGCGGCAGAGGCTCAGAAGGCCGCCGAGGACAAGGCAAAGGACGCCACCGAGCGCACCGCCCGTCTGCAGGCCGACTGGGAGAACTTCCGTCGCCGCACCGCCAATGAGCGTATCGCCGAGCGCGAGCGCGCGACCGAGAAGCTTGTCACCGCGCTGTTGCCGGTGATCGACGATATCGAGCGCGCGATCGACCATGCCCGCAGCCAAGAGCTTCCCGACGACTTTAAGCAGTTCGTCGATGGCGTTGACGCGGTTCATGCCAAGCTGCTCGACGTGTTCGCGCGCGAGGGCGTTGAGCCCATCGACCCCAAGGGCGAGGCGTTCGATCCGCTCGAGCACCAGGCTGTGGGTCGCGTCGAGGACGCATCGCAGTACGACGAGACCGTCAACGACGTGTACCAGAAGGGCTACCGCATGGCGGATCGCATCCTGCGTTCCGCGATGGTGACGGTGACCTACGGTGGCGAGAAGCGCCCCGCACCGGAGCCCGAAGCGGCACCCGAGGATGCTACGGCCGATACGGCCGAGAGCACCGAGGAGTAATTGAGAAGGGCCCCGGGGCAACACCCGGGGCCCTTTCTGGCCAAGTGCCATATGACAGCATGAGCCGCCGTCCGCAGGGGCGGCGGATGTAACAGGAGAGGAGCTACGATGGCTGCAGGCAAAACCTTCTATGACATCCTGGGCGTATCCAAGAGCGCCTCCGACAAAGAGATCAAGAGCGCGTTTCGCAAGCTCGCGCAAAAATATCACCCCGATGCCGGCGGCGACGAGGCCAAGTTCAAGGAGATCAGCGAGGCCTACGAGACGCTTTCGGACGAGAAGAAGCGCAAAGAGTACGACCAGATGCTCATGTTTGGCGGCATGCCGGGCGCGGGCGGCGCGTATGGCGGCGGCTACGGTGCCGGCGCGGGTGCCAGCGGCTGGGGCGACATCTTCGACAGCATTTTTAGCGGCAACGGCGCCTGGGGCAGCGATTGGGGCTCGGGCTTTGCCGGGGCTGCGGGCGCTGCCGGTGCCGGCGCTGGCCGCAGCCGTGCTCGCAAGGGCGGCGACCTGTCGCTGACCGTCGATGTGACGGCCGAGGACGCGTTTCGTGGCGTGACGCACAAGGTCACCTATCGCATTCCTTCGACAGGTGAGCAGCAGACCATTACGGTCTCGGTGCCCGCGGGCGCGGTCGACGGCGGTAAGCTACGCTACAAGCGTCGCGGCGAGTATGGCGTTGCCGGCGGCGAGCGCGGCGACCTGGTCGTGACCACGCATGTGGAGGAGCACCCGCTGTTTAAGCGCAAGGGCGCCGATGTGACCATGGAGGTACCGGTCTCGGTCTACGAGGCGGCGCTCGGCTGCACGGTGGACGTGCCCACGCCCGGCGGCGCGACGGTTCGTCTGAAGGTGCCCGCTGGCACCCAGACGGGAAAGAAGTTCCGCTTTAAGGAGATGGGTGCGCCCGACGTTAAGCACCGTGGCCGTACGGGCGCGCTGCTCGTCGAGATCAAGGTGCAGGTCCCCACGAACCTATCCGATGATGAGCGCGACGCCATGACCAAGTTGCGTGAGGCCGACACGCGCGACTATCGCGAGAAGGTCAACCGTTACAAGGCGACGTACTAGGGCGGTCGTGGCGCACGCCCGCGCCCGCGGGCTTATGATGGACGATAACGAGACGGAAAGGGGTCAGGTAGCATGGCCGAGGACAATAGGAACAAACCGCTGTACATGATCAGCGTGGCGGCCGAGCTGACCGGCATGCATCCGCAGACTCTGCGCGTCTACGAGTCCAAGGGCCTGGTGAACCCCCAGCGCTCGGGCGGCAACACGCGTCTGTATTCGCGTGCCGATATCGAGCGCCTGGAGCTCATCAACCAGCTGACCGACGAGGGCATCAACCTTGCCGGCGTGGTGCGCATCCTCGATATGAAGGAGCGTGCCGAGGAGCGCGAGCGCGAGAACGAAAAGCTCCGCGCCCGCGTGCGCCAGCTCGAGGACGAGCTGCACGAGTACAAGATGCAGAAGAAGATTACCGCCCTGGCCCCGCGCGACGGCTCGGTTAACCCCGAACAGGTTATGCGCAAGCTACTGGGTGCCGGCGGGGATCTCTAGGTTACGCCGTTCTGCCGAACGGCGTAACGGCTCGACGCTGCGCGACGTCCAGAGCGACAATTTGTCATTCAAAAGGCGAGGCATGACCAGAAGGTCAATGCCTCGCCTTTTTCATGCCAACTTGTTCGCTCTGGACGTCGCTCGCTGTCCGTCCTCTACCTGCGGCGTTGCCGGAGTAGGGTAGTTTGGCACTTGGGGACGTTCCTTTTGTGCCGGCACTTTGGGACACTCCTTGTCAGGAGAGTGATGCAAGGTGCTCGTCCTTTGCTTTACCGAGATAAAGTGAACGTGTAGATTCGCAACCCACTCGCAACCGTTCTATGGCACGATATTGAACGAATGTATGCTATGCGCCCGAGCCTTTCGGGCAGAGTGGGAGACAGTATGGTCAAGCTGTACGAGGACGGCATCTACCTGCGCGGCGGCAGCGAGGTTGTGCCTGCGGCCGAGGCTACCGAGCGCGGTATTAGGCAGACGCCCGAGGATGCCAAGCGCGGCACCATCGCGTATTCGATCCTCCAGGCACATAACACGTCGGGTGACCCCGAGGCACTCAAGATTCGCTTTGACGCCATGGCGAGCCACGACATCACCTTCGTTGGCATCATCCAGACGGCGCGCGCCTCGGGCATGGAGCAGTTCCCGCTGCCTTACGTGCTTACCAACTGCCATAACTCGCTGTGTGCCGTGGGCGGCACCATCAACGAGGACGACCACGTCTTTGGCCTCTCGGCTGCCAAAAAGTACGGCGGCATCTTCGTTCCGCCCCATATCGCGGTCATCCATTCCTTTATGCGTGAGAACTTTGCCGGCTGCGGCAAGATGATCCTGGGTTCCGACTCGCACACCCGCTATGGCGCTCTGGGCACCATGGCCGTGGGCGAGGGCGGTGGCGAGCTGGCAAAGCAGCTGCTGCGCGACACCTACGATGTCGCCTATCCCGGCGTCGTTGCCATCTACCTCACGGGCGCCCCGCGCCCCGGCGTCGGCCCGCACGACGTGGCGCTCGCCATCATCCGCGCCGTCTTTGCCAAGGGTTACGTTAAGAACAAGGTCATGGAGTTCGTGGGCCCGGGCATCGCAAGCATGACGACCGATTACCGCAACGGCGTCGACGTCATGACCACCGAGACCACCTGCCTGTCGAGCATCTGGGCCACCGACGAGGACACGCGCGCGTTTTTGACCATGCACGGTCGCGGCGACGACTACCGCGAGCTCAAGCCCGCCGATGTTGCCTACTACGACGGCTGCGTCGAGGTCGATCTGTCGAGCATCAAGCCCATGATCGCCCTGCCGTTCCATCCTTCCAACGGCTTTGAGATTGACGAGCTCAACGAGAACCTCAAGGACATCCTGCATGAGGTGGAGCTTGAGGCCGCCAAGATCGGCGAGGGCAAGACGCACTTTAGTCTGCTCGACAAGATCGTCGACGGCAAGCTGCACGTGCAGCAGGGCGTTATCGCCGGCTGCTCGGGCGGCAACTACGACTCCGTGGTCCAGGCTGCCCGCGTGCTCAAAGGCGCCAACACCGGCTGCGGCGAGTTCTCGCTGTCGGTCTATCCCACGAGCCAGCCCGTGGCACTCGAGCTTACACGCCGCGGCTATATCTACGACCTCATGGAGGCCGGCGCGATCGTGCGCACGGCGTTCTGCGGTCCGTGCTTCGGTGCCGGCGACACGCCTGCCAACAACGGTCTGTCCATCCGCCACACCACGCGTAACTTCCCTAACCGCGAGGGTTCCAAGCCGGGTAATGGTCAGCTGAGCGCCGTGGCCCTGATGGACGCTCGCTCCATTGCGGCGACGGCTGCCAACGGCGGCGTCCTGACGCCGGCGACCGACCTGCCCGAGGAGACTTGGGACGAGGCCTGCGAGTACACCTTTGACGACGCGCCGTACAAGAAGCGCGTGTACTGGGGCTTTGGCAAGGCGGAGCCTGCCGACGAGCTGGTCGAGGGTCCCAACATCAAGCCGTGGCCCGCGATGGAGCCCCTCGGCGACGACATCCTGCTCAAGGTGTGCTCCAAGATCATGGACCCGGTCACCACGACCGACGAGCTCATTCCCTCGGGCGAGACGAGCTCCTTCCGCTCCAACCCGCTGGGTCTGGCCGAGTTTACGCTCAGCCGTCGCGACCCTGCCTACGTGGGCCGCTCCAAGGAGGTCGACGCGGTGGAAAAGCGCCGCGTTGCCGGCGAGGCAGCGGGCGACCTGGCGGCACTCGATGCCGAGCTTGCCAGCGTGTTTGAGGCGCTGACCGGCGCGGGTGTCGCGGCCGATGCCAAGGCGACTGAGTACGGCTCCATGCTCTATGCCAAGAAGCCCGGTGACGGTTCTGCCCGCGAGCAGGCCGCGAGCTGCCAGCGCGTAATTGGCGGCCTGGCCAACATCGTCCACGAGTACGCCACCAAGCGCTATCGCTCCAACGTGATGAACTGGGGCATGGTGCCCTTCCAGATGGAGGCCGAGCCCAGCTTTGAGGTGGGCGACTACGTCTTTGTGCCGGGTATCCGCGCCGCGCTCGATGGCGACCTGAAGGGCATCGCCGCCTACGTGGTGCGCGCCGATGGTGCGGTCGAGCAGATTGAGCTCTACATTGCCGATATGACGGCAGAGGAGCGTGCCATCGTCAAGGCCGGCTGCCTGATCAACTACAACAAGTTCAAGGCCGCTGCCGAGTAACCCTGCTGTACGCCCCGGCCACACCTTTCCCTCGTGCTCACGCGCTTCGCGAGGGTCGCCCGAGGGAAAGGTGTGGCCGGGGCTACCGCGACGTTTTCGTTGGGTCTTGAGGGACGCTAATAAATAGACTTGCTTGATGCCGCCTCTGTTAATGGGGCGGCTTCTTTTTGTCGAAAACCACCACGAAGGGGCAGGCGCCTTTGTGGTGGTCCGCGGTTTGTCTCGTTCTGTAACAGGTAGACCCTTATTTGCCGAGTAGTTATTACAGATTTAGATAAACGGGAACTGCTGAACATTTCGTCTCGATCTGTAACATCTGAGGTCCAAAACGGCAGCTAGATGTTACAGATCGAGATGGTGAACGCCGGGGCCGAAGATCATCACAAAGGCTCCTGTCCCCTTTGTGTTGGTGGGGGCGAGCTCGATGTTGCCGTGCTCGTTGAACGACATTCTAATGAGCGTCTCTACAGAATTTCATCCGGGCTGGCGGGTTTGGTTGTTTTGGGGATGCCGAGTTTGGATGACGCGAAATCGTCAACATTGTCCTTAATTCCGTCTTTGGTGTAGACAGTGACCATATAGGTGCTGTGTCCGAATTCGCCCTTGTCGCGTGTTGCCCAGGCATCCCAGTAGGCGGCCCCGTTTCGCCCTTTGATTTTTCCGACACGGCGGAGTTCTGTTCGCTTTAATTTCTGGTTGCTATAGATGGTTCGACCGGTCTCCTCGGTGAGCCCGCACTGTCCAAGCATCTTGTCGAGGACTTGGTTCATGTGGCGCTCATCGGTGTTTGGTGCGTAGTCGTAGGCGAGGGTGATGGAGTCGAGTGGCTGGTCGTCGATTAGATAGTTTAGCGCCTGAGGTTCAAGGCAGAAATAGGGGGAGCATCCGTCGACCTTGCCGAGCAACGGTAACTTGGACTGCCAACTTCCGGTGGGAATTGCATATTCGTAGAACACGCCACGGCAGACAAAGGAGAGCGAGGTGGCACGCGAGCCGGCGTCGATCATCCCGCAAAGATCGAAGGGCGAGGCGATACCAAAAGAAAAGGGCGTGATGACGATAAGGAAGAGCATCACGATGGGTATGGCGAGAATGGCGATGACGTTACGACCGGTGGAATGAGACGGCTTCACATGCGCTCCTCGAGACAAAGATCTGTTGAGGATAGGCAGAAATGGATATGTTCAGAGAACAATTCAAGTTTAATCTCATGGCGCGAGATGGTCGACCGTTAGCGTCGAAAACCACCACAAAGGTGCCTGTCCCCTTTGTGGTGGTGAGGAGCGCGCGGCTTCTTTTGGTAATAGTGTTAGCTGGCGGTATCATTAGTGCAGGTGGCGAAGGTTTGCATTGTGGGGTGTTTTGCCGTGAGCCGTTCTGCCCGTATTGGATTGATTGTCTTGGCGCTTGCGATCGCTGTGGTTGGCGCGGGCGCTGTCGGTATGGCATTTCTACCTGCTGCGGTGACGGAGCCGGTGGTCAAGCCTGTGACTCAATCTGTCGAACTTCTGACCGGCGACGACAAGCCCGAGGCCATTACCGTTGATTTTGATGAGCAGCCGGCTGTGCTGGGTATTAGCAATTATCCGCGTATTCAGCTTGGGGCCATGCGCTATACCACGGATACAAGCCTGATCGATAGGGCGTCCGAGCTACTCAAGGGCAAAACATTTAAGCGTTGGTACGGATATGCGTCCTATCGGGCAAAAGCGAACGACATGGTTGGCGGATGCCACTCTTCCATCGAGCTGGACACTGCAAACGGCGCCAAGTTATGTGATGTCTCGTACGATCCGGGCTACGAGGGCAATGAGGGTCCGGGCATCTACATCATGGACGGCGATGTCGCCTATGTCATGGAGGGCGACCAGACCGAGCTCAACGATTTTATGGGTCAGTGTATCCAAGATGCCTATAAACAGACCTGCTTGCCTGACCCGCAGACTGCACGCGATAGTGGGTCTGCCCGTACATGGCTGTTCGAGGATGAGATGCCCTGGACCGTCGAATCGGGAAGTACGGGTTCGGCGAAGGAGTAGAGACCTCGACCACCACAAAGGTGCCTGCCCTCTTTGTGGTGGTTTTCGGTCTGTCTCGATCTGTAACATCTAGAGCCATAAACAGTCGCTAGATGTTACAGATTGAGATAGTAAGGGGACGAGGCCGCAGCTGGTGAGCGCGCCTGCCCCCCTATCCCTCAATCACTCAGAAAATCTTATATATAGAGACTTAGATTTGTGTATAAGATCGCGCAAAGCTGGCAACAATACTTCTCGAACAACGTGAAGCCGCCCCGTAGGGCGGCCGCCCCAAGAGAGGTGATTCCATGAGAATCGATAAGCTAGCAATGACGTCGCGCGAGGCGCTGCAGACCGCCATGAGCACGGCCGCTGACGCGCAGGCCGGCGCGGTGGAGCCGATTCATCTGCTGTCTGCCCTGCTCGGTGCCGGCGAGCGCAACATCTCCGTGATCATCGAGCGTATCGGCGCCGACCCGGCCCAGCTCGCATGCTCCACACAAGATGCCATCGACCACGCGCCCAAGGTTTCGGGCGAGGGCCAGCAGATGGGCCTGTCCAACGAGCTCGTCCGCGTCATCGAAAAGGCCGAGAAGAAGGCCACCAAGATGGGCGACAGCTTTGTGGTGACTGAGCATCTGCTGATGGCGCTTGCCGAGGTCAAGGGCGAGGCGGGCCGCGTGCTGCGCGACGCCGGCGTCACCAAGGAGCGCATCGAGCAAGTCTACGAGGAGCTGCGTGGCGATGACCGCGTGACGTCTGCCGAGGACAAGACTCAGTTTGAGGCACTGGAGCAGTACGGTCGCAACATCTGCGATCTGGCCCGCGCCGGCAAGCTCGACCCGGTCATCGGCCGTACCGATGAGATTCGCCGCACCATCCAGGTCCTGTCCCGTCGCACCAAGAACAACCCCGTGCTCATCGGTGAGCCGGGCGTCGGCAAGACGGCCATCGTCGAGGGCATCGCCCAGCGTATCGTGGCCGGCGACGTGCCGAGCACCCTGCGCGACCGCGACCTTATCGAGCTCGACATGAGCGCGCTGGTCGCCGGCGCCAAGTACCGCGGCGAGTTCGAGGACCGCTTGAAGGCCGTACTCAAGGAAGTCCAGAAGTCCGAGGGCAAGGTCATCCTGTTCATCGATGAGCTCCACACCATCGTGGGCGCGGGTGCCACCGAGGGCTCCATGGACGCCGGCAACATCCTCAAGCCGGCGCTCGCCCGTGGCGACCTGCACGCGATCGGCGCGACCACGCTCGACGAATACCGCAAGTACATCGAGAAGGACGCGGCGCTCGCCCGTCGTTTCCAGACCGTTATGGTGAGCGAGCCTACCGTCGAGGACACCATTTCGATCCTGCGTGGTCTGAAGGAGAAGTACGAGATCTTCCACGGTGTGCATATCACCGATAGCGCGCTCGTGGCAGCTGCCGACCTCTCCGATCGCTACATCGCCGACCGCTTCCTGCCCGACAAGGCCATCGATCTGGTCGATGAGGCGGCAAGCCGCCTGCGCATGGAACTCGACAGCATGCCGGTCGAGATCGACGCCACCACGCGTCAGCTCACTCAGCTGCAGATCGAGGAACAGGCGCTCATGAAAGAGACCGATGACGCCTCCAAGGAGCGTCTGGAGGCCCTGCGCCAGGAGATTGCCGAGGTCCAGGAAAAACTCAACGTGCAAAAGGCCGGCTGGCTCAACCAGAAGAACGCCATCGACCACGTGCAGGAGCTTAAGAGCCAGCTTGACGAGGCCAAGAGCGAGGAGGAGCGTGCGACGCGCAACGGCGATTTGGGTCGTGCGTCCGAGCTGCGCTACTCCGTGATTCCGGGCCTGCATCAGCAGATTCAGGATTCCGAGGCCGCGCTCGAGGCGCAAAAGCAGCAGGACGGCGAGGGCCTCAACGAGCAGGTGACCTCCGATGAGATCGCCGAGGTCGTGAGCGCCTGGACCGGCGTGCCCGTGTCCAAGATGATGCAGGGCGAGCTCGACAAGCTCAAGGGCCTGGAGGGCGAGCTGCATAAGCGCGTCATCGGTCAGGATGAGGCCGTCTCCGCCGTTGCCGCGGCCGTGCGCCGCAGCCGTGCGGGCCTCTCCGATCCGGACAAGCCCATCGGCAGCTTCTTCTTCCTGGGCCCCACCGGCGTGGGCAAGACCGAGCTCGCCAAGGCGCTGGCCGAGTGCCTGTTCGATGACGAGCGCGCGCTCGTGCGTATCGACATGTCCGAGTATATGGAGAAGTTCAGCGTCCAGCGTCTGATCGGTGCGCCTCCGGGATACGTGGGCTACGACGAGGGCGGTCAGCTCACCGAAGCCGTGCGCCGTCGTCCGTACTCCGTGATCTTGCTCGACGAGATGGAGAAGGCCCATCCAGATGTCTTTAACGTGCTGCTACAGGTGCTTGACGACGGCCGTCTGACCGACGGTCAGGGTCGCCAGGTGTCCTTCAAGAACACGATTATTATCATGACGTCCAACGTGGGCTCCAAGGCTATCGCCGAACTTTCCGGCAAGGACGAGGAGGAGATGCGCCATCAGGTCGACGCGGCCATGGCTCAGACCTTCCGCCCCGAGTTCCTCAACCGTATCGACGATATCGTGGTGTTCCATCCACTCGGCATGGCGCAGATCGAGAAGATCGTCGACATCCAGCTTGCCGACGTCCGCGCGCGTCTGGCCAAGGAGCGCATGACGCTTGCCATCACCCCGGCGGCCAAGCAGATGCTCGCCGTGGGCGGCCTGGACCCGGTCTTTGGCGCCCGTCCGCTCAAGCGTCTGGTTCAGCGCGAGGTCGTGGATGCCATCGCTGCCGCTATCATCGACGGCACGGTGCGTGAGGGCGATCAGGTGACGGTTGATGTCGACAAGGACGGCGGCTTTACCGTCGTGTGCGACAACACGCCGGCGGCCACCTACGAGGTCCCCGACGCCGAGTAGATTTTGGGCCATGCCTTAAAATCTGCCAGTTGTCTCTAAAGGCCAAGGGCGGCAGATCCAATTGGGTCCGCCGCCCTTTTCGTGCGACAATCGATAGTGTTGAACGTGAGCACATGGCAAGGAGCTATGCAGATGAAAGACGAGAGCAAGACGAACGCACCGGTGGCTGAGGCGGCACCCGCCGCGCCGAAGGCTTCTCCCAAACCGGCGCCCAAGCCCCGCGACCCCTACATCCGCGCCGAGAACGAGGACGATGACGGCTACGATCCCTACAGCGATCGCCGCCCCGAGCGCGAGCCAATGTTCGAAGCCGATCCGTGGCGCTGAGCGCCACCCAAAAGGCCACCAATAAGTTGCGGTGAAATAGGGACTGTTTTGCGGTTTGACCAGCAAAAACAATCCCTATTTCACCGCAACTGCGTTGGGCGGCTGTCTTCGGGCCGGCTAGTCCTGGGCTTTGATACTCGGCAGCAGGATCTGCGCGAGGTAGTCGGTCTCGAGTTTGGTGGCGGCGTCTGCGTTGCCGTCTTTGCCAATCAGGTCGTTCTTGATCTGGCTATACGTATAGCGGTTGCCGGTCGTCAGCTCGACAAGCTCAATGGCCGTGTCCATGGGGTAGGTCGACACGGGATTCTGGGTGCGCCCGTTGATAGTCTGGGGCACCACGTACGGATAGACGGGGCCGCTGGCATAGACGGTATAACCGTTGCCCAGGCTGACCGTGCCCAAAACCGTATCGCCGTCATCGGGCGTAAAGGTCTCGCCATCGCGCACGGCGACGAGCGTCACGAGCGGCGTATTGGCGTCGTCGCCCAGATAGATGCATAGCGTGCTGCCGTTTTGCCAAGTTGCGACCTTGCCGTACCACTCGACGGGAATATCGAGCTGGTAGAGGTCGGTTGCCTTGTGGCGAGCGTCAGCATCACGGGATGCCTGTGCCTTTTGCGCGCTCACGGCATTGACGGCGGCGTCGCGCCGCGCGGTTGCTGCCTGCTGGAGCACCTTGGCAGCCGCGGCGGAGCTCGCACCGCCCTCTTCGGCATACTTGGCGGCGGCATCGATCTGGTCGTCAGTCACCGTGTCGGCCGAAGGCACCTTGAGCTTAAAGGTGGCCTGGGCACTTAAATCCTGTCCATCGCTCTTAACGGTGACCTGCGTCTTGGTGGTCGGGACGGTATAGATGGTGCCGTCGGCCGCGATGGGGGAGGCGGCGATGGAGAGCGTGTAATCGCCGGGCAGCAGTTTGATGCCGCGGCCGTGCTCGTCAACATAGAGCGTTTCGCTCACGGAGGAGCCATCAGCGTCCTGACCGCTTACCTGTACGGGAATCTTGGAGCCGGTGGAACAGTCGAGGCCCGCGGCATGCACGCCAATCTGCACTGACATCATCGTGTGGGCATTGGCGGCGACAGCGGCAGCCTGCTCTTGCTGATATCCGTTCCAGGCAGCATAGCCTGCACCGCCGGCGACGAGCGCGACGGCCACGACACCGGCGACCATCAGATTGCGGCGCTTGGGCGACATCTTGCGATGGCGAACCTCGGCCTCGCGTGCCGAGGGAACGGACGGCAGGGGAATATCGCCCATGGCGATGGTCTCGTCCACGGCTGGTGCGGAACCCAGGCCAGGAAGCTCGCGGGTCAGCGAATCCTCGGCCGGCAAGCTGTCGAGCAAGACGGTTTCCTCGCCCGTGTCGGATTCGGGCTGGTTGTCGGCCTCGCTTTCGGTGTCTTCGTGACCTGCCTCATCTTCGGCAGGCTCAACGTCGCCTGCATCCTGATCATCGGGCTGTGCCTCGATTCCCGGTTCATCCTGCACATCAACGCTCGAATCGTCAAACGCAACATCGTCAAGCGAAATCCGGTCTAGGCTCTCCAGGGCCTCGGCACACGCTTCTGCATCTTGGGCCGCATCCTCTTGGCCCATCGTCTCATCTTTCATATATCCCCCAAGCTCAATATCGGGACAACACTGTACCCAAAAACGGGACCCCATAGAGCCGCCGCATGATTTGAAATCCGATTTTATATATGCGTATGTTTTTGAATAGATGAATAGAGACGCAACGACAAAAGCCCCCGAAAAGCGAGCGAAACGCTTTCCGGGGGCTCTGCGAGACATTGGATGAAAATCCTGACGGGCGGGCCTATGCCCAACTGCCAACAGCGACCAACATGTTACTCGGCGTGAGCGTAATCAACCTTGGCGCGGCGAGCGGTAGCCTTCTCCCAATCGCTGGTGCCCTCAAAGACATCCTGCTTGTAGGGATTGCGGCCGAGCTTCTTGGCGCGGTAGGCGATGTAGATGATCGCGGCGACGTTGGCGACCAGTGCGGCGATCGAGACCGCGGTAGCGGCGCCGGGGTCGAGCGTGGAGTGGGTCACAAAGATGGACTCCTCCTGGAAGTAGGGGAATACCTGGGCAAACATGCACCAAATAGCCAGCGTAAAGGCGCGGTTCTGGATCCAACCGCCCTTGTTCCAGATAAAGGCGGCGACGGTGGGCGCCAGCAGCAGCGCAAAGCCGCAGAACCAGGAGTGGGTGGGCAGGCAGTTGTAGGTGTAGCAGAAGTTCCAGATATCGTAGGCGATGATGTAGACCCAGGTCATATCGGGCCACAGCATGTCGGTCTGATCCTCGGAGGCGTAGACACTCCACCAACCGGTCATGCAGAAGATGTTGATGATACCCGCGATGCCGTTGAACACGTTGTTCCAGCCGGCCAGCTGCGTAGCACCTTCGGAGGTGACCCAGGTGGACTCGCCCAGGACAAAGAAGTGATAGGCACTCTCGAAGTCGGACACGACGGCGATCATGATGTTGATGGCGACGATCACAAACGGCCACGCGCGGAACCAATGCGCCTTGCCGATCTTTCCCCACTGGTACTTAATGGCAATGAAGCCCCAGCAACCGGCCAGTGCCGCGTATACCTTGGCGTAGTGGAACCAGCTGTTCTGGTACACATGGGTGGGGTTGGTGAGCGCCCACTCGGCACCCTGCGAGACGCCGATGGCGATGGCGACGCAGTAGATGGTCATGGCCAGCGGAGCTACGCCAAAGATGATTGCCGCGCCCAGCTTGGTGCGGCGGCCGACCTCGTTGAGCACGATCAGGCCAATAAAGACCATGGCCCAGCCGGCCCAGTGGATAAGGGTATCGCTACCCCAAACATCGAACAGCATGCTGCTCTCCTTTCACACGCCCGCGGCCCCTCTTCTGATCGCGGGCAGTTTGGCCAAATGTCGTCAGTTCTGGGGCTTGCGCTCCGGATACTTGGCGGTATAGCCCTCGATGTGGAGTGTCGAGGCGATGATTTCCTTGACCGTCTTGTCGGGCACATCGGGGTGCGTGCGGATATACATCAAAAGACCCATGATGAGGGTGTAGAACGTTTCGTAGACATGGTCGATGCGCAGCTCGTGGTGGGCGACAAAATCCACCACGGTGGTGTCGCAGATATACTGCGCCACACGCTGGACCACGTTGTGCAAAAAGCCGCCGTAGAGCGCGCCGCTGTTGGAGGTCAGAGTGTGCGGCAGTTCGTGGCCGCTGGCGACCAGGCGCTTAAAGAGCGGGGCGACGGTGTCGAGCGCGCCCTCGATATCACCGACGGTGCGGTTGGCGTTCCACTGCTCGAGCTCGGAGATAAAACCGTCGATTGCCTCGTCCATGACGGCGGTGACGGCGGCGTCCATGTCGGCGAAGTAGTGGTAGAACAGCGAGCGCGTGCAACCGGCTCGCTTTGTCACGGCCGATACCGATAGGTGGGACACGCCCAGCTCGGAGCTTACGGTGCGCACGGCATCGAGGATCTCGCGACGGCGTTCGTCGCCCGTCAGGCGCTTTGCCGCGCTATCGGATGCGGGGACGGCATCGACCACAGAGGTGTTCGCTGCGTTACTGCTCATGTGCTTGCCGCCTTTCATCCGTTTGAGCCTGACCGTTCGCCTAACAGTCTTGAATATTGTTGACGGTTCGTCAATACTGTTTTTGACACAATGTCAACAATAACGGGTGAACGGCGTGGGGGCATGTCGAGCCCGTAAAAAGAGGGGCGCTGCGTGCCTGCCAGGCTGCGGCAAGAGAAGGGACGACTATGATTCTCAACGGACCGGGGATTAGCTACACCGAGCCCGATATCGGTGCGGAGTTTGTGCCGCCGCTGCCGGAGCATCCGCGCGAGGCCATCGTCAAACTGTGCGAGCACTGCACTAACCGCCTGCTGCATCGCGACGAGCTGCTGGGCTACGAGTACTGGTCGTTTGCCGAGGCCGCAACTGACGAGCAGGCCGAGGTACTCTGCAAGATGAAGATGCGCCGTCCCTACACGCTGCCCGAGATGGTCAAGCTCACCGGCATGCCCGAGGCCCAGATCGAGAAGATGCTCGACGATATGAGCTACACGGGCCTGCTCGAGTACAACTGGGAAAATCCCGAGCGCGCCAAGCAATGGGTGCTGCCCATGCTGGTGCCGGGTTCCGCCGAGTTCCTCAACATGCGCGTGAGCCAGCTCGAGGAGCACCCGGTCTACGCCAAGTTCTTTGAACAGGCATCCAAGGGCCCGCTGTCCAAGGCCACACCGATGGTGCCGCCCGGAGGCGCCGGTATCGGCATGCACGTCATTCCGGTCGAGAAGGCCATTGACGCCGCGAGCACGTCGGTGCCTATTGAGCATATTGAGCACTGGCTCGACAAATACGAGGGTAAGTATGCCGCTAGCACCTGCAGCTGCCGCGCGAGCCGTCGCGTGATGGGTGAGGGCTGCGCCGACGACCCGGCCGATTGGTGCATCGCCGTGGGCGATATGGCCGACTACGTGGTCGAGACCGATCGTGGCCATTACGTGACCCGCGACGAGGTCTACGACATCCTGCGCCAGGCCGAGGACAACGGCTTTGTGCACCAGATCACCAACATCGACGGCGAGAACAAGATCTTCGCCATCTGCAACTGCAACGTCAACGTGTGCTACGCCCTGCGCACCTCGCAGCTGTTCAACACGCCCAACCTGTCGCGCTCGGCCTATGTCGCCAAGGTCGAGAAGGACAAGTGCGTGGCCTGCGGTCGCTGCGTTGAGGTGTGCCCGGCCGGTGCCGCTAAGCTGGGCCAGAAGCTCTGCAGCAAAAAGGCCGGCGGACAGGTGCCCGAGTATCCGCGCCAGGAGCTGCCCGATGCCACCAAATGGGACCACACCAAGTGGTCGCCCAACTACCGCAATGACAACCGCATCGAGACGCACAAGTCCGGCACCGCGCCCTGCAAGACGGCCTGCCCCGCGCATGTTGCCGTTCAGGGTTATTTGAAGCTCGCGGCGCAGGGTCGCTATGACGAGGCCCTAGCACTCATTAAGCGCGAGAACCCGCTGCCCGCTATCTGCGGCCGTGTGTGCAACCGCCGCTGTGAGGATGCCTGCACCCGCGGCCGTGTGGACGCCGCCGTGGCCATCGACGAGGTCAAGAAGTTTATCGCCCAGCGCGATCTGGACGCCGCGACCCGCTATGTCCCGCCCGTGGTGACGCCGACGCGTGCCGGCGGCTTCGACCAGAAGATCGCCATCATCGGTGCCGGCCCGGCCGGTCTGTCCTGCGCTTTTTATCTGGCCGAGAAGGGCTATAAGCCCGTCGTGTTCGAGAAGAACGAGCGTCCGGGCGGCATGCTCACCTACGGTATTCCTAGCTTTAAGCTGGAGAAGGACGTTATCGAGGCCGAGGTCGAGATCATTCGCCTGATGGGTGCCGAGTTCCGCTATGGCGTGGAGGTCGGTCGCGATGTGACGCTCGATGAGCTGCGCGAGCAGGGTTTTAAGGCCTTTTATGTTGCCATCGGCTGCCAGGGCGGCCGCCTTGCCGGTATTCCGGGCGAGGATGCCGAGGACGTGACCGTGGCCGTCGACTTCTTGCGCGAGGTCAACAGCGGCAAGATCGACGCGCTACCCGGCCGCACCATCGTAGTGGGCGGCGGCAACGTGGCTATCGACGTGACCCGCAACGCCTGCCGTCTGGGCTCCGAGCATGTTGAGATGTTCTGCCTGGAGAGCGAGGCCCAGATGCCCGCCAGCGAGGAAGAGCGTCGCGAGGCCGTTGAGGACGGCGCTCACATCAGCTGCGGCTGGGGTCCCAAGGAGGTTCACCTGGACGAGTCCGGCCGTGTGTGCGGTATCACCTTCAAGCGCTGCACGCGTGTCTTTGACGACGAGGGCCGTTTTGCGCCCGAGTACGACGAGAACGATCTGCGCCGTGTCGATGCCGATCGTGTGGTCATGTCGATTGGCCAGTCCATTGTGTGGGGCGACCTGCTGGCTGGCTCCAAGGTGGAGCTTGGCCGCGGCCAGGGTGCCCTTGCCGACCCCCAGACCTATCAGACCGCTGAGCCCGACATCTTTGTGGGCGGCGATGTCTATACTGGCCCCAGCTTCGCCATCGATGCCATCGCCGCCGGCCACGAGGCCGCCGTGTCCATCCATCGCTTTGTGCAGCCGGGCTCCACGCTCACCATCGGCCGCAACCAGCGCCGCTACACCGCGCTCGACCGCGACGATGTCGTGATCGAGAGCTATGACAACGCGAGCCGCGAGGTGGCGCATGTTAACCGCGACCGCGAGAAGGCTGCGCCCTTTAGCGAGTACGTCGAGACCTTTACCGAAGAGCAGGTGCGCGCCGAGACCGCCCGTTGCCTGGGTTGCGGTGCCTCGATCGTCGACCCCAACAAGTGCATCGGCTGCGGCCTGTGCACCACCAAGTGCGCGTTCGACGCCATCCATCTGGATCGCGACCGCCCCGAGTGCTCCACGATGGTCAAATACGAGCAAAAGCTCCCAAGCCTGGGCAAGTACGCGCTCAAGCGCGCCATCAAGATTAAGTTCGGTCGCAAGTAAGTAGCCATAACGGGAACGGCGGAAGAAAAAGTGCATGAATTGGGGATCGTTTACCACATCATTCGCGATGTCGAGAATGTAGCGCGCGCTCATGGCGTGCGTCGCGTTTCGAGCGTCACGCTGCTGCTGGGCGAGGTCTCGGGCGTCGTTCCCGACTTGCTACTCGACGCTTGGCGCTGGGCGGCAGATAAAAAGCCCATCACCGAGGGTGCAGAGCTTATCGTGGAGCCCGTTGAGGCCGTGACACATTGCGAGGCGTGCGGCCGCGACTATTCGACAGTCGAGCACGGCAAGACCTGTCCCCATTGCGGTAGCGGCGAGACCTATTTGCTGCAGGGCCAAGAGGTCATGATCAAACAGATCGAGACCCCCGACGAGGACCCGGCAGACACTGTTCCCGATGACCCCTCCGACGCCCCCGACGCCGTCGACGCCGCCAACCCTCTCCACATCGTCTAGCCCCTAGTCGTTGAGGACGCTCTTACATGACCAGTCAATCAAGGACGTCCCCAACGACTAGTCGTTTAAGAACGTCCCCAATGACTACTTGCGCTAGTGCATAAGTCACGCTAATAGTCAAGCCATGTCTGTTTAAACAAAATAGCGGCAGTACAAGCGCGCTCGCGCTTGCCTAAAATCGATATTAATGAAGAGCCTGCTTGTATCTGTAAAATGCATGGCTTGATGAGCGACGCCTTGTCGTGTAATGAGTCAAAAAGCAGTAACGTAATCAACTTGTAACAAACTTAGACGTTTAAACAAATAATGCAACCTTTTGCGAATTTAGCTATAATTCCACAATCCAAACAGGTATACTCCTTTCATGTCGTGTAGGAAATACGTAGACAAAAAGGAGGTTATGTGATGGTAAGTATTGTTCTTGCTAGCCACGGGGACTTGGCAGCTGGAATCAAGCAGACGGGCTCGATGGTCTTTGGCGATCAGCCGTCTGTTGCCGTGGTCTCGCTCGAGCCGAGCATGGGCCCCGACGACTTCCGTGCCAAGGTCGAGGAAGCAATCGCTTCCTTCGAAGACCAGGAGCAGGTGCTCTTCCTCGTTGATCTGTGGGGCGGCACGCCGTTCAACCAGATCAGCGGGCTCATCGAGGGCCACGATTCCTGGGCTATCGTCACCGGTGTCAACCTGCCTATGCTCATCGAGGCATATTCGCAGCGCTTTGACGCAAAGAACACTGCACATGCGATCGCAAAACATCTCGTGACTGAGGCTAAGGCTGGCGTGCGCGTCAAGCCCGAGTCTCTGGAGCCCGAGGAGAAGAAGCCGGCTGCGGCCGCCGCTGCTCCTGCAGGTGCCATCCCTCCGGGAACGGTCATCGGCGATGGGCACATCAAGATCGCCCACGTCCGTATCGACACCCGTCTGCTTCATGGCCAGGTGGCCACCACGTGGACCAAGCAGATCAACCCCAACCGCATCATCGTGGTTTCCGACGGCGTTGCTCACGACGAGCTCCGCAAGACCATGATCGAGCAGGCTGCCCCTCCGGGAGTCCATGCCAACGTCGTGCCCATCAAGAAGATGGCCGAGGTCGTCAAGGACACGCGCTTTGGTGACACCAAGGCCATGCTGCTCTTTGAGAACCCGCAGGATCTGCTCAAGGCCATCGAGGCCGGCGTCGACATCAAGGAAGTCAACATCGGTTCCATGGCTCACTCCAAGGGCAAGGTCGTCGTCACCAACGCCGTCGCTATGGGCGATGATGACGTTAAGACTCTCGAGGCCCTCAAGGCCAAGGGCGTCAAGTTCGAGGTCCGCAAGGTTCCTTCGGATTCCTCCGAGGATCTCGACGCCATGTTGAAGAAAGCTAAGGCCGAACTGGCCGCTCAAGCATAGTAAAGGAGGGTCCGATACATGTCTGCAATCACTATTCTGCTTGTTGCGATTGTCGCGTTGCTTGCCGGTATGGAAGGCATTCTGGATGAGTTCCAGTTCCATCAGCCGCTCGTGGCATGCACGCTTATCGGTCTCGTAACCGGTCACCTTCAGGAGGGCATCCTCCTGGGCGGTTCGCTCCAGATGATGGCCCTTGGCTGGGCTAACGTCGGCGCCGCTGTCGCGCCTGACGCCGCTCTGGCCTCGGTCGCTTCTTCGATCATCATGGTGCTCGCCCTCAACGGTGGCGCCACCGATTCGGCCAAGGCCGTTACCACCGCTATCGCCGTCGCCGTCCCGCTGTCGGTCGCTGGTCTGTTCCTGACCATGATCTGCCGTACCATTGCTACCGCTATCGCTCACGCCATGGACGGTTGCGCCGAGAAGGGCGACTTCTCCGGCATCGAGCGCTGGCAGTATGCTGCCATCCTCATGCAGGGCCTTCGTATCGCCATCCCGGCAGTGCTTCTGTGCGTCATCCCGGCCGAGGCCGTTACCAACGCGCTTAACGCTATGCCCGACTGGCTGTCCGGCGGCATGGCTGTCGGCGGCGGCATGGTCGCTTCCGTCGGTTACGCCATGGTCATCAACATGATGGCCACCAAGGAGACCTGGCCGTTCTTCGTCCTCGGCTTTGTCCTTGCTGCCATCCCTCAGCTCACGCTGATCGCCCTTGGTCTCATCGGCATCTCCCTTGCCCTCATCTACCTTGGCCTTAAGGATCTGGCCAAGCAGGGTGGCGGCATGGGCGGTGGCTCCGGCGACCCGCTCGGCGACATTCTGAACGATTACGAGTAGGAGGGGAGTGATACATATGGCAGAGAACAAGATTCAGCTCACCAAGGCTGACCGCAAGAAGGTTTGCTTCCGTCATCAGTTCCTTCAGGGCTCGTGGAACTACGAGCGTATGCAGAACGGCGGCTGGTGCTTCGCAATGATCCCTGCGATCAAGAAGCTCTACACCAGCAAGGATGACCAGATTGCCGCTCTTAAGCGCCACCTGGAGTTCTATAACACCCACCCCTATGTTTCCGCCCCCGTCATTGGCGTTACCCTCGCTCTCGAGGAGGAGCGCGCCAACGGTGCCCCGATTGACGACGTCGCCATCCAGGGCGTCAAGGTCGGTATGATGGGCCCGCTCGCCGGCGTCGGCGACCCCGTCTTCTGGTTCACCCTTCGCCCGATTCTGGGCGCTCTGGGCGCTTCCCTGGCCATGTCCGGCAGCATCGTCGGTCCGCTGCTGTTCTTCTTCGCGTGGAACATCATCCGTTACGCTTTCCTGTGGTACACGCAGGAGTTTGGCTACAAGGTCGGCTCCTCCATCGCCAAGGACCTCTCCGGTGGTCTGATGGGCAAGGTCACCGAGGGCGCTTCCATCCTGGGTATGTTCATCATCGGCGCCCTGGTCGAGCGCTGGGTGTCCATTTCCTTCACCCCGATCGTCTCCACGGTCAAGCAGTCTGCTGGCGCCTTTATCGACTGGGCTAGCCTGCCCTCCGGTTCCGAGGGTATCAAGGAAGCGCTGACGATGTACAACTCCGTCGGTGCTACCGCCCTTGATCAGATGAAGGTCACCACGCTTCAGGCCAACCTCGATCAGCTCATCCCCGGCCTTGCCGCCGTGTGCCTGACCCTGCTGGTCTGCAAGCTCCTCAAGAAGAAGGTCAGCCCGATCGTCATCATCCTGGCTCTCTTCGCCGTCGGCATCATCGGTCGCTTCTGCGGCTTCATGTAAGCACGCTTCGGCTTAAGACCGAGAGTTGCTAGGTAAGGGCTTTTGAGCCATTGAAACGGACCGCACCCGGTGGGTACACTGGATGCGGTCCGATTGTTTTTATTGGAGGGCGAGGCGCGTATGGCGCAATCTCAGAACAGCACGGTCGATCTGGCAACGCCGGCAACCTGCCTGATGGGGCTTACCAGCCACGGTAACGTGATGGTGGGCAATAAGGCGTTTGAGTACTATAACGAGCGCAATCCCGAGGATTATATTCAAATCCCGTGGGACGAGGTCGACTATATTGCCGCCGAGGTTTTGCGCGGCACCAAGAAGATTACGCGTTTTGCCATCTTCACCAAGGACAACGGTCACTTTACGTTTTCGACGCGCGACGACAAAGAGACGCTTCGCGCGGTCCGCAAGTACGTCGACGAGGATAAGCTCGTGCGTTCGCCCGACTTTATCGATGTGACGGCCAAGGGCGCCAAGAGCATCCCCTCCGTTATCAAAAACCTCTTCCACAAAGGTAACTAGTCGTTAAAGAGCGCCTTCCTCAAAGTGGGGCCCAGTTTCCCATGGGGCTCGATCGGGAAAGTGCATCCCAGTTCGAGCGCCGATTCCGGGATGTAGTTTCCGGAACGGGGTCGTTTGGGAAACTGTGTCCCGTTTCGAGCCGAAATTCTGGGACACAGTTTCCAGCGAGGTCCCATTGGGAAAGTTTGACCCAGAATTTGCCTGGATAGTGGGACACACTTTCCGGAGGGCTGTTCCACCGCAACTTCGAAGAGTGGCTATACGCTGTATTACAACGGCGTAAATCTGCTACACTAGTACAACGTGCCTCCGTAGCTCAGGGGATAGAGCACCGCTCTCCTAAAGCGGGTGTCGACGGTTCGAATCCGCCCGGGGGCACCAGAAGATTATGACGGCGTCACGAGAGCGGCGCCGTTTCTGGTTTGTGGGGGCCGTCGGCGGATTCGGGCCGTCGACACCCGCGTCACTCATTTCCCCGCGGGGGGAGTTTTCGAATCCGCCCGGGGGCACCAGAGGAATATCGAGCCCGGTACCGCTACGGTGCCGGGCTCTTTTGGTTTAAGGCATGCCGTAGTATTCGCTGCTTCAGATAAAGAAAGCGCCCGCTTGCTGGGGGAGCAAGCGGGCGCCTGTGAGCGAATATGTTTGCGGCGAAAGCCGCGATAAGCGGTGGGGTGGCGACTAGTTGGTCGTACCGGAATCGTCGCCCGTGCTCGTGCCCGAGCCCGAGCCCGAACCAGAAAGTGCGACCGTCAGCGTAATCGTGCTGTCGGTGGACTGCTTGCCAGTGGGGGAGACGCCCGTAACGGTGGCATCCTCGTTACCGCTTACGGGATTGCCGTTCTGGTCACAGAAGCCAATGTTATAGAAACCGGCGTTGTTGAGCGCGGTAACGGCGGCGGAAATGCTCTTGCCGTACAGGTTGCCCGGGACGGTGGCCTTGCCGGACTTCTTGGCAATGACGACGGTAATCGTGGCGCCGGGCTTCTGCTTGCCGCTGGGGTTCCAGCTGATCACGGTGCCCTCGGTAACCGAGTCGTTCTCCTGGTAGCTCACGTCGACGCCAAAGCCTGCCATATCGAGGGCGTTGCGCGCCTGGGCCTCGGTCATGTCGGTCAGGTCGGGGACGGACGTGGTATCCGGGCCGCTCGAGACCTTGTACGAGATGGTCGTGCCCTTCGCGACTTCCTTACCGGCTTCGGTGCCCTGCTCAAAGACCTGGCCCTCATCAGCCTCGTTGGCCTCCTCGGAGGCGTTGCCCTTCAGGCCAACGCTTGCCAGTGCGGCTTCTGCTTGGTCCTTGGTCAGGCCGACAAGTTTGGGAACCTCAACCTTTTCGGAGGGCTTGGGGCCCTTGGAGATTACCAGGTTCACCTTGGTGCCCTTGGTCTTCTTGGTGTTGCCGTTGGGCGTCTGCTCGGCGACCTTGCCCTCGTCGACATCGTCGTTGTAGCTTTGGTCGATGGTGCCGACCTCGAGGCCGGCTTCCTTGATCAGCTCGACGGCAGTCTGCTGGTCCTTGCCCAGCACATCGGGCACGGTGACCTGCTCGCCGCCAAAGAGTCCTGTGGCAAAGGCCACCACGATGCCGATGACGGCAACCGCTGCCACCACGGCGGCGATGATCTTGTTCTTGTTGGATTTGGGCTTTTCGACCTCGTAGGAGCCGGTGGAGCCCGAAACCGAGCTGCGGGCGGTATTTTGGCCGCTCACGCCCGAGACGGGACGCACCATGGCGCGCGTCTGATCGGAAAGCTCGCGAGTCTTGGTGGCGCCCAGCTCACCGGGGGCACCGATGATGCGCGTGGGCTCCGAGACGTTGACGGCACGGCCCGACAGGTAGCTGTTGAGCACCTGACGCAGCTCGTCGGCGGTCTGGAAGCGGTTTGCCGGGTCCTTCTCCATGCACTTGAGGATGATGCGCTCAAGGTCGGCGTCGACACCGGAGTTGATCTGGCTCGGCGGAATAGGCAGCTCGTTGACCTGCTTGAGTGCGACCGAGATAGCGTCGTCACCGTCAAAGGGGACGCGGCCGGTGGCGCACTCGTACATCACGACGCCCAGCGAGTAGATATCCGAGGTGGGGCCGAGGTCCTGACCACGGGTCTGCTCGGGGCTGACGTAGTGGGCGGTTCCCAGCACGTTGTTGTCTTGCGTGAGGTGGCTGTTCTTGGCGCGCGCGATGCCAAAGTCCATCACCTTGATGTTGCCGTCGGGCAGCACCATGATGTTCTGCGGCTTAATGTCGCGGTGGATGATCTCGTGCTTGTGGGCGACCGAAAGCGCGGAGCTGATCTGCGAGCCGATCTGCGCGACCTTCTTGGGGTCGAGGGCGCCGTGGCTCTTGATGCCGCTCTTAAGGTCGGTACCGCGCAGGTACTCCATGACGATGTAATAGGTGTCGCCGTCCTTGCCCCAATCGTAGACGCCCACGATATAGGGGGAGGAGAGACCGGCTGCTGCCTGGGCCTCCTGCTTAAAGCGTGCGGCGAAGGTTGCGTCGCCAGCATACTGCGGCAGCATAATCTTGACGGCTACCGTGCGGTCGAGGACCTGGTCCTGTGCACGGTAGACGGTCGCCATGCCGCCTGTTCCCACCTTATCCTTGAGGAGGTATCTTCCCCCGAGGACCCTCTGTTCCATTCCTGCTCCTAACATAACTATTCGCTCAACAATGTGTGTAGTACCTATGATGTGGCCGCTGGGGCCGTGTGGCGCGTTGCCGCTAACTCTTCGGCCGCGGCGCGCCTCGGGTGTCCGATTCGATCATGGGCATCACGCTCCCTGTGCGGCAAGCGCCGCGGTCAGGACGATGCCGGCGATCTTGGCGGCCTTGACGTCATGCTTGTCGAAATCCTCCAAGGCCACCGAGATGGCGACCGTGGGTGAATCGTAAGGTGCAAAGCCAACGAACATCGAGTTGACGTTGGTGCCGCCGGTCTCGGCCGAGCCGGTTTTGCCGGCGACCTTGACGCCGGGGATCTGGGCATCGGTGCCGGTGCCGGACTGGACGACGGCAAGCATGGCCTGCTTGACCTGGTCGGCCGTGGCGGAGCTGACGGCCTGCCCCAGCGAGCGGGACTGCGTGGTCTTGACCACGGTTCCGTCCGGGGCGAGTACCTGGGCTACAAAGTACGGGTCCATGACCACGCCGCTGTTAGCGATGGCGGCGGCAATCACGGCGTTTTGCATGACGGTGGTTTGCGGGCCGGGCGTGTGGTCCATGCCGACAGGCTGGCCGGCGCCGGCCCAGGCGGTCTCCCATTCGGTCATGAGCGACGGGTCGGCCATGATGGAGGCCGAGGAGGTCAGGTCCTGGCCGAGCTTTTGGCCGTAGCCAAAGGCGTTGGCAAACTGCACGAGCGTGTTTGCGCCAACTTCGTTTGCCACCTGGCCAAAGACGACGTTGGAGGACACGGCAAAGGCCTGCTGCAGGCTGATGGTGCCGTAGCTCTCGTTGGCATAGTTGGTGACCTGTGCGTTGCCGATGTCCATGGAGCCGGGCGCCTGGTAGGTGCTGGTAAGGCTGGCGGTACCGGTCTCGAGTGCCGCGGAAAGCGTAACGACCTTAAACGTTGAGCCCGGCGTGTACAGCGCGTCCATGGCGCGATTGTACATGGAGCCGTCCTCGCCGCCGCCCGTCTGCAGCAGGGCATCGATGTTGGTGTTGTCGTAGGTGGGCGAGCTGGCACATGCGAGCACCGCGCCGGTACGCGGGTCGATGACCACCACAGCGCCCTTAAAGCCCTTGAGCGCCTGCTCGGCCGCCGTCTGGATGCGCGAGTCGATGGTGAGCTTGGCGGTGTTGCCCGGCTGGGTCTGGCCCGCGAGCGACGCGATGGCGTTGTTCCAGCTGGAGTAATCCTTAGAGCCGGTGAGCGTGTCGTTCATGACGCTCTCGATGGCGGTGGTGCCATACTGCTGGCTCACGTAGCCAACCACGTGCGCTGCCAGGTTACCGTTGGGGTAGGAGCGTACGTAGGTGCCGTCCTCCTGCTGCAGCGACTCGGCCAGCGTCACGCCGTCGGACGTGATGATGGAGCCGCGCTGGATGTACTTGGAGCGGGCGATGGTGTGGTTGTTGGTCGGCATGTCCTGATAGTCCTTGGCCTTAATGACCTGGACATAGGTGAGGTTGCCGATAAGGATGGCGAACAGCGCCGTAAAGGCGAGCACCGCGCGGGTTAGACGGTTGGCGAGCGCAACGCGGCCGAGCACACCGGATTCAGGCGTGTCGAGCAGGCGACGTCGCATGCGCGAGCCGACGGAATGGCTGCCGCTGCCGTAGGAAGACGAGGTGGCAAAGCGCGTGCCCGTCGGGGCGGCGGCAGATGCGACCTGATCATCGGTGATGGCGGCCATGGTGCCGGTGCCGGTAAGCTCGGCCTCGCGTCCGGTAGCCTCGTCACCGGCGCGCAGCAGGAGCGCGACGATGATAAAGCTCGCCAGCAGCGAGGAGCCGCCCTGGCTCATAAAGGGCAGGGTGACGCCGGTCAGCGGGATCAGGCGGGTGACGCCGCCCACGATCAAAAAGGCCTGGAAGCTGATGGCTGCCGTAAGACCCGTGGCGCTAAAGGCGGCGAGGTCGGATTTAGCGCGGGCAGCTGTGGTGAGGCCACGCACGGCAAAGAGCATAAACAGGATGAGCACGGCGCCGCCGCCCAAAAGGCCCATCTCCTCGCCGATAGCCGAGAAGATAAAGTCGGACTCGACGACAGGGATGTTGTTGGCCATGCCGTTGCCGATGCCAACACCGACCAGACCGCCATCGGCAAGCGAGAAGAGCGACTGGACGATCTGGTAGCCCTGGCCCTGGGCGTCCTTAAACGGATCGACCCAAACCTGGAAACGCACCTGAACGTGCGATAGGAACTTGTAGGCGCCCACGGCTCCGACAGCTAAGAGCGCAAGGCCGATAACGACATACGAAAAGCGCCCCGTGGCAACGTAGAGCATCAGCAAGAAGATGGTGTAGAACAGCACGGCCGAACCCAGGTCGCGTTCGAAGACGACGACGAGCAGGCACACACCCCACACGGCAAACAGCGGCAGCAGCAGTCGCAGACGAGGGATCTTAAAGCCCAGGATCTTGCGGTTGGAGATGGAGAGCAGCTCGCGGTTCTCGGCCAAGTAGCCGGCCAGGAACAGCACGATAAAGACCTTGGCGAACTCGCCAGGCTGGATGGTAAAGCCCGCGATGCGAATCCACAGCTTGGAGCCCGAGATCGTGGTGCCGATAAAGATGGGCAGCATCAGCAGGATGATGCCGATGATGCCAAAGGTGTACTTGTAGCGCATGACCACGTCGAGGTTTTTGACCAGTGCAAGCGTTCCCACCATGAGCGCCACCGAGACAAACAGGATGATGAGCTGTGAGATGGCGAGAGCGGGGGCGAGACGCGTCACGAACGTGATGCCGATGCCCGAAAGTATAAATACGATGGGTAGGATGGCGGGGTCGGCGCCGGGCGCCAAGATGCGCACGGCGATATGTGCCGCGGCGAAGGCGGCAAAGAGGCCGATCGGTACGGCGAGCGTCTCAAAGGAGATGGCAGCGCCCGCGGTGAGGACGTACATCGCATACAGCAAGATGACGGGGAACGCCGAGGCGATGAGCAAGAGCAGCTCGGTGTTGCGGCGACTCATAAGCGGCACTCCCTTTCTAATTCTTATCGGAGGCTTCGGCCTCGGCGGACTGTTCGGCGGTTTTCTCGGAATCTGATTCGGAGGTCGATCCCTGATTGGTGTTGTCGCGAATCGTTTGCGCGTCGATCACCTGGCGGGTCTGCTCCTCGTCGATCTGGTGGCGGTACTTGGATATCGTGTCCTGCGCATCGTCGACACTTGTTTGCGGAATGCCCGCCTTGAGGCGGTTTTGCGTGTCTTCGGGCAGGTCGGATAGCTTGATGCTGGTTTCGCTTTCGAGCCAGTGGAGCTTGAGTCCGAGCGGCTTGCCGGGCAGGCCGCGCCAGACGGCGACATTGCCCTGGTAGGTACCCAGGTAGTACGAGCCGGTGACACCCGTGTAGGCCCAGATGCCAGCTGCCAGCACAAAGACGAGGGCCAGAATGGCGGCGATAGTAACGTTGCGGCGACGCACGCGCTGCGCCTCGCGCATAACGCCATCGTCAACCAGGTCAACGACTACTACGGTCACGTTGTCGTGGCCGCCGGCAGCAAGCGCCGCGTCCACTAGGTTGTCGACGCAGATTTGCGCGGTTGAGGACTGCGTGGCGATGTTCTCGATATCGCTATCGGGAATCATGCTCGAGAGGCCGTCGGAGCACAGGATCAGGCGGTCGCCTTCCTCGATATGCAGAGTGAAGTGGTCGGCATACATGGCGGGGTCCGAGCCCAGTGCGCGGGTGATGACCGAACGGTTGGGGTGGACGCGAGCCTCGTCTGCCGTGATCTCGCCGGCGTCCACGAGCTCCTCCACGTAGGAGTGGTCGCGGGTCACGCGGATGAGCGTGCCATCGTGGAGCAGGTAGGCGCGAGAGTCGCCCACGTGGGCGATGGCGAGCGTGTCGTTTTCGATATAGGCGCAGGTGGCTGTGCAGCCCATGCCGGGCTTGCCCAGGCCGTTCAGGGCCGCCTCGATTACGGCGGCGTTGGCTGCCTCGACGGCTGCGGCCAGGCGTGCTGCGTCGGCGGACTGTGGGGCCGTCTTGGCAATAGTCTCGACGGCGATGGAAGAGGCTACCTCGCCGGCAGCGTGACCACCCATGCCGTCGCATACGCAAAAGAGCGGCGACTGCACCAGGTAGGAATCCTCATTGTGCGGGCGCACGCAGCCAACGTCGGAGCGGGCGCCCCACATAAGTTGCGTGGTGGTGCCGGCATCATAGGTCGAGTCGGTCTCGATGCGCTCCTCGGTCAGGGGCTCAAAGCTCATGGTCGAGCCGGGGTCTTTGAGCTTGGCCTCAACGGCGGCAACGTCGATCTCGGCTGTGTCACCGGGAGAGACGGTGTCGGTCTCGGCGTTTGATTCGGAATCGCCGGTGTCCGGGGAGTCGGGCTCCTCGGAAACGCGGGCGGTCGACTCGTCATCTTGCGGGCTGACGTCTATAGGCTCGGGCGTCGCAAAGTGCGACGGCGCGGGCGTGTTTTGCGACTGGGCGGCGGGCTCGGCCACGGCATCGGACTCGCTTGCGGGCGCAGGCTGCGGGGTCTTGGGTGCAGGGCCGTCCTCGGGGGATGTCCCCGCCTCGGGCGCCGGCGTAGACGCGGGCGCAACCTCGGATGCCGGGGCTATGGGAAACGCCGGCGCGGCGGGCTCGGGTGCCGCAAACACCGCAGCGCTCTCGTTGATTGCCGCGGCGACGGGCTCTGCAAAGTGAGCCGGCGCCGGGGTTGCTTCGGGCGCTGTGGGCTGTTCCGCAGCATGTGCGCCGATGGGCGCCGCTGCGGCATCCTCTTCGTCCTCGTTATCGGCGAGATCCGAAATATCATGCGTTACATGCGAAAGAGGCAGGGAGAACACGGTGTCCTCGGGCTCCACGGGTGCGGAGCCCGCCGGAGCGGCGTGGGCCGGCGCAGCTGTGGCGGCAGCCGGTGCCTCGGTCATAGTTGCGGACTTGTTCTCCTCGTCGATCATCGACGGTTCACCTTCATGACCACGTCGCCAATCTGGACTTCGTCGCCCTCGCGCAGCGTTGCGGGCTCCACGAGCTGGCGGCCGTTGACGAGCGTGCCGTTAAGCGAGTTGAGGTCCTCGATGATGAGCGCCGGGCCCTGTAGCGAAAAGCGCGCATGCGAGGCCGAGACGAACGGTTCGTTGATGCAGATGTCCGAAGATGGCGAGCGACCGACGATGACGGGGCCGAGCATGTCTACGTGGATGCCGCGGATACCGCGCGGACCCTTGTCCACATCGATCGTCCAGATAGCCGAGTCGCGGCGCTGCCCGCGCACAAGTCCCACGCCGGTCTTCATGACGGCGAACAAGAAGATATAGAGCAGGGCGACCAGGACGATGCGGCCTGCAAAAAGGACGATATCGATGTTCATAAGCGACTATCCCCTAAATTCAAAGGTACTCAGGCCAAACGTCAGCAGATCGCCGTTGCGCAGCGGGCAGCGCGTAATGCGGCGGTTGTTGACGAGCGTGCCGTTGGTGGAATTGAGGTCCTCGATCGACCAATCCGAGCCCGTAAAGGTGAGCTGGGCGTGGCGGCGCGACACGTTGGGGTCGCGCAGGGCAATGTCGGAAACTGAGCGCTCGCGACCGATGGTCACCTGTGCGGAGGTGATGCTATGGCTCTCGCCGCTCACGACGTCGACGAGCTGGGCGAGCGGGCGCTGCGGGGCGCGAGTGCTCGCCATGTTGGAGGCGATGCCGGCTGCGGCGCCTAGGCCCACGGCGGCACCGGTCGCGGCGGCTCCGCCCATGCCGGCAAGCGCGTCGCGCGAGACGGTCTGAGGCACCGGGATGGGTGCGGCGGCGGGGTCGGGGACGCTAGGCGCGAAGGGGTCTGCCACGGCAAGCGGGTCGGGAGCGGCGGCGCGAAGCGTCGGCTGCTGCTGGGGCATGGCGGCGGGGCGCTGCTGCTGCGGGGCAGCAAACTGCTGCTGGCCGGCGCGCGGGGCGCTGGCGGCACGGCTTGCCGCGGAGTTGTTCTGGCCCAGGCCGTTTTGATAGGCGCGCTCTTCTTCGTACAGGCGGCCGAGCGTGGGGGCATCGACGTTCTCGGCAAAGACCGAGAACTTGCCGGCGCGCAGCTGCGGATCGATCATAAAGCGCACGAGGGGCTCGCCGACAAAGACATAGCGGCGCTTTTCGGCCTGCGCCTTCACAAACTCGCGGACCTCGCGCGAAAGCTCGGGGTAGAACGGGGCGAGCATGGGATCGTCGTCGGCGGCGATAAGGATGGTATAGAGTGCCGGCGCCGTGTTGACGCCGTTGATCACCAGAGTCTGATCCTCCATGTCGCGAGCGGCCTGCTTGGCAAGCTTCTTAAAGGAGAACGGGGCACGGGTGGCACCGAAGATGCCGGCCACGTGGTCCTCGAAGATGTTCAGGAAGTTCACGAAAGATCACTCTCCGTATAGGTTCTTTGGTATCCGAGCAAATATAGGCATATCCCAACGATTATAGAGGATAGGGTTCCCGCAACCGCCGCCTTGGCGATGACCGCGGCTGCAAGGCTGGCAATTTCCATATGGTGTGCAAGACAGGACGCCGCTGCGCAGCCGATGCCGGTGACAGCGATTGCGGCGATTGCGGCAAGGTTTGAGCTCTGATTGGCACGCTTGGCATGGGCATTGAGCAGCGCAGATGACGCCGCGGCAGTTGCCGCGACCAACACAAAGGCAGCCCAAAGGAGCGGGTCTCCCAGCGCTGCGGCAACGTTACCGAGCCCCAGTACGCCTCCGGCTGAAAGCGCGACCGTGGCCAGACGGGCAAAAAGCGCGCCCATGCCCGTTGCCGCGGCGGCGCTTGCCGGGCCGAGCCAAAATGACGCGACGCCGGCGGCGACCCCAGCTGCCAGGAAGGTATTGCCGGTCAGACAGCCAAGCGCGAGTGCACAGGTGAGCGTGGCGCTCGCGGCAGTCTCGGTGCGACCCCAGGCGATCCACCAACCGGACATGGCGGCGGCAAAGATCACCGCGACGGGCAGCATCGACAGGATGCCCTGTGCCTGCATGGTGGCGTTGGCCATGAGCACCAAAAAGCCCACAGCCGAGATGGCCGAGCCAATCTGGGGGGCCAGGCCAGCCGCCACTCCGATCGCGATGGCCGCAATGACCAGGCCGGGAAGCGCCGCGACCCCGGCCGTTTGCATCAGCAAAAAGCTAAAGGTGCCGCACGTTAGCGCCGAGATAGTGCGCATGGTGTAGTCGCGCGCATGGCTCCAGCGCGTGCCCGCCCAGCCGAGTGCGGGGTCGACCTCGATGGCGTCGTCCTCGTAGTGCGACGGCTCGATATCGTCGAGCTCCTGCTCGTCATCCGAAAGTTCGCCAACCATTTGCTCCAGGCTGCGACGGCCTTCGCGCACGCTGCCCAGACCGGCAAGGAGCTGGTCGCAAAATGTCTCGACGCTGCTGGGGCGGTCCTGCGGCATGGGGGAGAGCGCGCTCATGAGCGCGGCCTCGGCTCCCGGGGGAAAGTGTGGTATCAGCTCGCTGGGATAGGTGGCGCCGCCGATGATGCGGTCGAGCGAGTCGGCGGGCGTGGCCGCCATAAAGGGAGCGCTGCCGCACAGGCCCTCATAGATTACACAGGCGAGGGCAAAGACATCGGCGCGCTCATCGACCGTGCCGGTCTCGATATCGAGCTGCTCGGGCGGCATGTAGCCGATGGTGCCGCCGCGCGAGCCGCCAAAGCCACCGGCGGACGACAGTCGCGCCATGCCAAAGTCGGTGAGCTTTACATTGCCCGAGTGGTCGATGAGCACGTTGGCGGGCTTAATGTCCAGGTGGAGTACGCCATTACTATGGGCGAAGGTGAGCGCCTGGCCTAGGGCATCGGCAATGGCCGCGGCCTCGTCAAAGGTAAGTGAGTGACCGTCCACGCGGTGCAAAAACTCGGCCAGCGACATGCCATCGACATATTCCATAACTAGGTAGGCATAGGCTGTGTCGTGCGTAAAGTCGATGACCTGTACGATGTTGGGATGTTGAAGCATGGCGGCAGTGTGCGCCTCGCGCAGGACATCCATGATGTCGCTGGCGGGCATGCCGACACCGTTAATAAGGGGGATGCGCTTAATGGCGACGCGGCGGCGCAGGTGCGTGTCGCGGCAGATCTCGATGGAGCCAAAACCGCCGGTCGCAAGTGTCTCGAGCGGCTGGTACCGCTTGAGCAGCTCGCGAGAGCTGGTGCCCTCCAAAGGAACGTCCGGCGAGAACCGGGCGGTATGTTGCGAGAAAAGCGGCATGGCCAACCCTCGTGCGTTTAAAGTTCGTTTGCGAGCGGCGGGCGCGGGGCCGAGCCGTTCGCGGTGGCATAGATGCTGCTAGTGTAGCACGCTCGGGTGCATGGGGAGGATAGCGGGATGCGAGGCTGCCCGTCTGGCTTGGCCTTAGCGCTTCTTCTTGTTCTTCTTCTGCTTGCGCTGCTTGCCCTTGTTGTCCTGGGGCTTGTCGCCCTGCTTGGCCTCGGCGGCGGCCTTCTCGGCCTTCATTTTCTTCTTCTTGGTCTCGATGCGGAGTTTTTTGTTGATGCGGGCCTTGAGGAAGGGACCGAACTGCTCGGCATCGCCGCGGACAAAGGTGTCCTTAGGGATCGTCACGCCCTGGTCGGCGAACATGGCCACAAAGATGCGCTCGCCGTCGAGCACGTGGTCGAGCTTTTCAAACGGGAAGAACTGTGACTTGCCGCTCTTGCCCCAAACCATCAGGCCGTCCTCGTTGGCGGCGACGCGGCGATAGCGGCCACCCATGGACTCGTCGGCCTCAACGGCGTCGATAAAGTCGCGGGCGAGGGTGTGGTGCAGGTTTTTGCTCCACCAGGCCAAAAAGGCGCCGAACACGATCAGGACGACGCCAAACTTGATCCAGTTGCCGCCGGCCACCAGCATGCCGATGCCGATGAGCGCGGCAATTGCCGCGGCGACATACAGCGAGCCGCGACGCCTGGGCGAGGCGACCAGGCGGGCGAAGTCGGTGACCAGGTCGTTTTCGTACTGGTACTCGTTGAGGTACAGGATGCCGTCGTCGGCTGCGGCCTGCTCCTCGAGCGCGACCTCGACCTGGTCGGCTGCTTCGGAGGGGACGAGGTTGCTCTCTGCGTCTGCCATGCTCTTTGGACTCCTATCGCGGCGGGCTCGCCGTACGGGTATTATGGAATGCAGTATGCCGTGCGACCGCATGGCCGCCGCGGCAACAAGACTCAGTATACCCGGGGGAGCACCCATGGAATCGTTGTACCGAAAGTATCGCCCGCTCACCTTCGACTCCGTGGTGGGCCAGCAACATATCGTCTCGACGCTCGAGCACGCCATCACCGAGGGGCGCCTGTCCCACGCCTACCTGTTCTGCGGACCGCGCGGCACGGGCAAGACCACCATGGCGCGCATTCTGGCCAAGGCGCTGCTGTGCCGCAATGCCGAGGCGGCGCGCGCCGAGGGTGCAAGCGGCTGCATGCCCGACGGTACTTGCGAGGAGTGCGAGCTCATCGCCGAGGGCAACCACCCGGATGTCTACGAGCTCGATGCCGCAAGCCGTACCGGCGTGGACAACGTGCGCGAGGAGATCATCAACTCCGTCAACTTTGCCCCAGTGCGCGGCAAGTACAAGATTTATATCATCGACGAGGTCCACATGCTCACGACGGCGGCGTTCAACGCGCTGCTCAAGACGCTTGAGGAGCCGCCGGCACACGTGATCTTTGTGCTGTGCACCACCGACCCGCAAAAGATTCTGGAGACCATCCTCTCGCGCTGCCAGCGTTTCGATTTCCATCGCATCGGCAACGAGGATATCGAGTATCGCTTGGCATACGTGTGCGAGCAGGAGGGCTTCGATTACGACGACGAGGCGCTGGCTATCGTGGCGCGCCATGCCAAGGGCGGCATGCGCGACGCGCTGTCCACGCTGGAGCAGCTGAGCGTCTTTGGCAACGGTTCTGTGCATGCGGACGACGCCCGCTCGCTTTTGGGCGAGGTTTCGGACCAGATCCTGGGCGAGTTTTCCCGCGCCATTGCCGATCGCGATGTTGCCGAGCTCTATGGACTGATTCGTGTGCAGGTCGAGGAGGGCAATGACCTGCTTGAGCTGACGCGCGACCTGGTGGCGCATGTGCGTGACGTGTACGTTGCCTGCGTTGCCGGTGCCCGTGCCGAGCTGTTTGAGGGCGGCTCGGAGCAGGCCGAGGCGCTTGCTGCCGAGGCCGCTGCCTTTGGCGAGCATCCTGCCGACCGCCTGGCCCGCGTGCTGACGGTGCTCGACGATGCCGCACTGGAGATGAGGGGCGCGAGCGACGTGCGCCTGGTGCTCGAGATTGCCTGCACGCGTCTGGCGCGTCCCGAGGCTGATTTAACGATTGAGGCATTGGCCGAGCGCGTGGCACGTCTGGAGGCCATGGTTGCCAACGGCGCCGTGCCGGCGAGCGTGGCTGCTGCTCAGGCCGCCGCGCCTGCAGCATCCGTACCCGCTGCTGCCCAACAGCCGACGCTCATTTCGGGCGCCCGTGCTGCCGCTCCGGCGGCATCCGCTGCCCCTGCTGCTACGTCCGCGCGCCAGGGTGGCATGCCTTGGGACCGCGGAGCTGCTGTTCCGACTGCCCAGCCTGCTCCCCGTTCTGCGTCCGTGTCAGCTTCCAAGTCTGCAGCGCCTGCACCTCAGCCTGCGCCGACGTCGACGCCTCAGCCCGTTGCTGCCCCCGCGCCTGCCACCGCTCCGGCACCTAAGCCCCAGTCCAACAATGCCGCCCAGGTTGCCGCCGCCGGTGCTGCCGAGACGCCCGCGGTCGAGGATGCCGGAGAGCTGCAGCGCAAATGGGCCGAGGTCGTCGAGCGTGTCAAGGCGCGTCAGGCTTCCTACGCAGGGCTTTTGCTCAACGCCCGCGCCACGGCCGACGACGGCTCCAAGCTCACCGTCTCGTTCCCCGCGGGCTCGACCTTTGCCATCAAGATGCTCGGTCGCGCCGATACGCAATCGGTGGTCCTGCCGACGGTCTGCGCAGTCTTCGGTCGTCGTACCGTCGACTATGTCTTGGATGGGGGTGGCACGCCGGCTCCTCAACATGAGGAGCATTCTCCATCTGCACGGGCTGCGGCATCTGCGGACCCGCAACCCGTGTCCTCGGCGGCCCCTGCATCCTCGAGCGCCAGCGCGCCGCAGCGGCAAGCGACACCGGTAGCGGCGTCGACCCCGTCGGCGCCTAAGCCCGCGGCGCCCAAACCGGCTGCTCCGACACCCGTGTCCAAGCCCGCCTCGCCCGCGCCCAAGTCGTCTGACCTAGGCAAAGCCCCCTGGCTACGCTCCGACAACCCCGCCGGCGCTCCTGCCACGGGTAAGCTCCCGACCGAGCCCGCACCCCGTGCGCCCGAGCGCTCGGCTGCCCCCAAGGCTCAGTCTGTCGCGCAGTCCGCGCCGTGGGAATCCGAGCAGGTGCCCTACGACGACGCCATGGTCGGCGGCTTTGCCGGCGATGCGAGCGGGGACGATCTTCCTCCGTTCGACGTGCCGGGTGCGGCGTCCGCGCCCAAGTCCGCTGCAGCTGCCCCCAAAGAGGGGGACGCCCCCGCTGCCCCTTGGGAGTCCAACCCCGGCGCCGGCAGCCCCTTCGGCCATCAGGGCGCAGCCCCGAGCATCCCGCAGACCGAGGACGAGGCCAAGGCCCTCATCCGCAGCGTCTTTGGCCAGGCCACCATCTTCAAGCCGGTGGAGTAGCTGTGCAGGCGGGTATACTGCTCAAGAAGAGGACCCCTTGTCCGGGCGCATCTGTATTTCGGACATGTGTAGTGTGGTGCCGCGTATGTCGCATTTGAGCAGACAGGTGCGTGACGGTCGGCCTAGGATGCTGAGGTCGATACGATACGTCGCATGGCTGTTCGTGTACTCGACTTGCTCGGCGTTAATGGTTGCTCCGATTGCCAAATAAACGCCTAGCTCGGCATCGACAATCTTGAAGTCCTTTATCTTGACCTTGAACTCTTGATAGAGGGACGGGCTGTTGTAGTAGACGGTTCGGGTTCCGTCGGTGCACTCATCGGTCGTCTCCCATTTGACGACGGGCTGGTCCGAGCTGGCTATCAGCAGTTCTGCTCCAAAAGCTATGGCATGGGTGATGACAACCAGCAATGCCCAGCCGACAAAGAGATAGAGAACCACATATGCAACGGGGTGTTTTGAGCGGATGTTTTGGAGCGCGTTGGGGGCATTCATGGGGCACCTCCAAATTACTATCTATGGCAATCAAATTATACCCTGCCGCCATGTGCGCCGCCTCGAGCAGCGGTTCGGCATTTAGCTATTTAGTGGCGCACATGAAATGCCGGATTCGGCTCTACTAGATTGAGTGTGCGATATTATGCAACCTTGCATAATTCGACCTTGCATAATCTTTGAGTGCGGTTTGTATTGGAGGACATGTATATCGACTGAGGTAACACGTCCGCCCCGCTCTCTCGCCGCGCGCCGTGGTACGATTTTTGAGTTTGAAAGTCCCGCCGTGCTCCGGCTGCCCTTGCAGCTCGGCGTGCGGCCGCACGTAAAGGAGCCATCATGGCCGGTATGAACATGCAGCAGATGATGAAGCAGGCTCGCAAGATGCAGGAGCAGCTTGCCGCCGCGCAGGAGAACCTCAAGTCCCAGACCGTCGACGCCTCTGCCGGCGGCGGCATGGTCAAGGTGACCGTTAACGGCGAGATGGAGCTCGTCAACCTCACCATCGATCCCGATGCGCTCGATCCCGAGGACGTCGATATGCTGCAGGATATGATCATGGCTGCCGTCAACGAGGCCGTCCGCGGCGTCAACGAGCTCGCCAACAAGCAGATGGGCGCCATCACCGGCGGCCTCAACATCCCGGGCATGCCGTTCTAAGACACACATATAAATGAGTGCAAATCACAGTCTGCAAAAACTGTTCGATGAACTGGGCCGTCTGCCGGGCATTGGTCCCAAGTCGGCCCAGCGCATCGCCTATTACCTGCTCGAGGCCGATGCCGAGGAGGCCCGCCGCCTGGCCGAGGCCATCCTGGAGGTCAAGCAGGAGGTCCACTTTTGCAGCCGCTGCTTTAACTACGCCACGGCCGACGAGTGCTCCATCTGCCAGGACCCGATGCGCGATACCACTCGCATTTGCGTTGTGGGCGAGCCGCGCGACGTCCAGGCGATCGAGCGCACGGGCAGCTACCACGGTCTCTACCACGTATTGGGCGGCGTGATCAGTCCCATGGACAAGATTGGTCCCGAGCAGTTGCACATCCGCGAGCTGCTGGCGCGTCTGGGCCACGAGGATATCCATGAGGTCATCATTGCCACCAACCCCAACATCGAGGGCGAGACCACGGCGAGCTACCTGGCCCGCACTATCAAGCCGTTGGGCGTCGAGGTGTCGCGTCTGGCAAGCGGCCTTCCCGTGGGCGGCGACCTGGAGTATGCCGACGAGCTTACGCTTGGCCGCGCCATCGAGGCCCGTCGCGCGATTTAGGTGGCGAGCCTGCTCCTGCCGTATGTTTTCCTCGCGACGCACGGGGTAGTCATAATTTCCCTGTGCGACTGTAAGTTTGTTGTGCAACAAAGATGCTTTGTATCCGCTTATCGCATGGATGCTTCCACTCGCATCCTTAATTTGCTCATTCGTTGCGCAACCTTTTGGGTTCGCTGATACACTCAAATATGGATTCGAATGAATGCGCCGCTCCCGAGCGGCGTGTTTTTGTTGGAGGAGAACGCATGCGGCCCGGTGGCACTCAGACAAAGCGCGGCGCCGCGGTGCGCATGCGATGCCGACTGGGCTTGGCTCCGCGGGCGTACGCACTGTATCGTGCTCGTTGGTGCTGGTCATAGCTGGCGTTTCTGCCTATGGCATGACCGTGCCGTCCATGATACAGGCGCATGCCGCACGCGAACCGCGCGTGGGGCATGAGGTCAAAAGTGATCTGGGCACCACGACTGGATATGCTTGGGCAAGTGTGGTCGGGCATATTGTGTTTGGCACCGACGATGCGGACGGCGCCGAGGTCCCGGACAACGAAGTCACGCTTTCCAATGGCAAAACCATCGTGCTCACCAACACCAAGATCATCGATCGGTTGTCCAACAATAGCGTGGCGGCAACGGTGAATAAGGTCGAGCAGCAGAAGGGGCAGGACGCCCAGCAGACAGGCAAGCCCGGTAGCTCGGATTCATCGAGTTCGGGCGGCGGCTCTGGGTCGGGTTCCTCTACCGGAGGGTCTGGAAACGGCGGCTCGACGGGCGGCAACACTGACAACGATGCAAACTCCGGTGGCCTTTCCGCTGCTGAAGAAGAGAGCATTCACAGTTGGCTTGTGACCAAGTACAACATGCTCGACGGCTATGTTTCTCGTGCCAATGACGTGGTCTCGACCTATAACTCTACGGGAGATCCCAGACCGTGCGACAGCCTGGTCGGGGAGATGTTTGTCATTCGAGCCGAGTTCGGTCGTCAGACATTCTCGCCCCGGTCAAAGTGGTATCAGCAGTATGCCAATCTGTGGGGCTGTTACACCAACCTATGTCAATGGGTCGGCCATTACGGCGATGATGACGTCGCGCTCGGTAACTTCAACAATAACGTGGCGGCGCTTGCCCTATGATGACCGATCTTGCATCCACCACACCACAATCGCTCGGTCGCGATCCCATGGTCGGCCTGCGCCTGGCGCGTGTCGACGGGTTTGAGCCGGCCATTGCGCTCGGTCAGGACGAACTGCCTGCCTATCTGCGTCGTTTTACGATGCTGTTTGCCGACGATGCCACCATGCGCCGTGGCGGTATCGGCCGCGTGACGCGTGCCGTCAACGCCCAAGGCGAGGCCGTGGCACTCAAGCAGCTCATCTTGCCGACGCGCGATGAGTTTGACGACGATGCCGCTCACGAGGCGCTGGTCGCCAAGTTCAAGGCGGCGTTTCGCGAGGAATACGAATGCCATCGCGCCCTTTCGGGCCTTAAGGGCTTTCCCCGCCTCTATGGCTGGGGCGAGGTCGACGGTGTGCCTGCAATTGTCATGGAATGGATCGAGGGCGAGACGCTTGCCCGCTTGCGTTCGCGACTCGCCGTGGACGATGCCGGACGCCTGTCGCCGCTTGTGGCGGCGCGTCTGGGTCGCGACCTGTTCGATCTGCTCTGCCGTATGAGCCTGGTGGGTGAGGGCTTTGTCCATCGCGATATCTCGCCCGCTAATATTATGGTGCGCACGGCGCGTCTACCGCTTGACCGGCAGCTTGCCGAGGGCACCTTTGACCTGTGCCTGATCGACTTTGGCTCGTCGCTGGCGCTTGAGCCTGCGTCGGCCGTGGCCGGTACCGGCGGCAAGGCATCCTTTACCGAGCGCTATGCCACGCTGCGTCGCGCGACGGTTGCCTATGCCCCGCCCGAGATGCTCACCGACGATATTCCCGATCTGCGCGCTTTGCGTATGTCGCCGGCGATCGACGTCTATGCCGCGGCAAGCACGGTTTACGAGCTCATTGCCGGTGTCGCGCCATACGAAGCCGCGCCGAGCACTTCGGGCACCTCGGGTTCGCGCAAAAAGACGCGCGACATCGCGAGCCCCTACCGTCTCAAGATGGACACGCGGCCCGACTATCCCATTGGTGCCCATGCGCCCGGTTGTGATTTGACTCAGCTGCTTCGTCGTGAGCCCGATGTGGCGCTCGCCGCGGCCGAGCAGGCCCAGCAGCTAGGGCTTGAGCCGGATTCCGAAGAGCTACGCGATGCGCTGGCGTTTGTCGATGCCCAGCTGTTCGACGTGGTGATGGCCTGTCTGTCCAGCCATCAAAAAGATCGTCCCGAGCCGGCGGCGGTCGAGGCGGCGCTCTCAGCGTTTTGTGACCACTATGCGCAAAATGTCGGCCGTTCGCTCCGCGGCGAGCCGCTCACGCCGTGCCCCATGGATGCGTCTGGCCGCGCGGTTCGTCGCGCGCTGATGGTCGGCGCGACGGTCGTCTGTGGCGTGGTTTGGGCTGTGATCGTGGTTTCGGCCGCGCTGCTGGCGTCGGGCGCTCGCGTGACGGCGACTTTGGGATCGCTCGTGTGGTCTGGGTCGCTACCGGGTATTATTGCCGCACTGGCGTTGGCGCTGCCAGGCATAGCCGGCGTTGCCGCGGGGGCGCTTGCGCGCGATCGGCGCTCGGGCTTCCTGCAGGGTGTGCTTGCGCTTTCTGCCTGCGAGGTTCCGGTGCTGGTTGTGGCTGCATGTAGCGTATTTTCCCAACGCGCCGTGATGGGCGGCCTTGTTGCCGCTCTGGTTGCAACCTATACGCTTACGTGGTTTTTGCTTGCGATGGGCTTTGCCTTTGAACTTCCCGTTTCGGCACCACGACGCACAAAAGCCCAGATGGCGACTCCGCTTGCCGGTGGAGCCGCAGCTGCCCGTACTTTTGGCGGACCTGTCGAAGTATCGTCCGATTCTATTTCTACGACTAAGGAGGCCTAGGTCATGGCATCTCAAGTTGAGCTCACCCCATGCGGGGCCATGTTTGACATCTTTAAGCGCGCGGCGCATCTGAGCCATATCGAGCTGTGCGGCTTGGTGCTTTCGTCCCGTCCGCTCGCCGACGGCCGCAGCCCACAGAGCCGAGCCGCCGATCGCTCTTGGGTTTCCCGCTTTATCGTTCGCGCGCCGGTCGGCACGCTTCAGCAGCGCTACTTTGCCGAATACGGTACCTCGGCTGCGCGTATTATGTCGCAACTGGCCCTGCGCCAGCGCAATCCCATGGACTCCACGGCTGTGATCAATATGGTGTGCGGTCCTGCAGGTGAACCGATGGTACGCGCGCTCGAAGAGTGCCACCAGGACACGAATCTCTATCGCAACGCGCTCGATCGCCTGTCCCAGGCGGCGGAACTCATGCCCGCCGAGCGCGCCGAGGCCGTGCTGGTGCTGTTTGTCGCCGTCGGTTGTTCGGCGGATGTGCGGTCCTCGGTGAACTATGCCATCGACTACGCACACGCGACCTGTGGCGGAGGCACATCCACGCCGCGTTCGCTTGGCATGTCGATGACCGCGGGCGAACGCGAACCCGCCCCGGCGCACCCCTTGGGCTTGCTGCGCGTACAAAACAGTTTTGTCGTGAGCGCCCGCGCTGGATTCAGCCGAGTGAGCAGGGTGTTGAGATTGGCGCGCTGGCCACTGGCGAGGGCGATATTACCGACGTCGGCGACGATGTCTCGGCCCGCCATGCCCATATCTGGTGCGATGCTCAAAATATCTGGCACGTCGAGGACTTGTCGTCCACCAACGGAACCGTGGTGGTAAACGGGGCCACGCGCGTCTGCATTCAGGTCGAGCCCGGCCGTTCCGCCCAACTCAATCCCGGCGATGAGCTCAAGCTCGGCGAATCCACTACCTACGCCATCCTCTTCGGTGCTCTCTAGCCGGCAGATAGGGACGTTCCTTTTCTGCCGCCACTTGGGGACGCTCCTCGGCGCGCCAGAGCCGGTCGCCTGGGGATGGAGAGGCCATTTTGGCCCTTGGCAGTCACCCAAGGTAAACCTTTACCGCACGCCTATATTTGCCGAAATTACACTTGACGGCGGGGTACAATAAACCCGCATGCGGATTTCCGTTGCGGGCGCTTCCCATCGCCGGGGCGTGCCCGGGAGCATCCGGCATGCGGCCTTTGCGGCGCTCGGTCATGTGCAAGACGGGCGGTCGGGCCTGTAGGGCGCATCAGCTGCCCCTCGCCTCGGCATGTCTTCTCTCCACGCCATGTACCTGCTGCTGAGCCTGCCTGCCAGATGATTGGAAGCAACAGCGTAAATCCCATCACGCCAACATCCCGGCGATCGCCGGGGCCTGTATACCTATATGAGAGGAGAGGGGTATATGGCGCGTAAGTTTAAGTCTATGGACGGCAACGAGGCGGCCGCATATGTTTCGTATGCGTACACCGAGGTAGCGGGAATCTATCCCATTACGCCGTCCAGCCCGATGGCCGACCATGTCGACCAGTGGGCGGCCCAGGGTCGCAAGAACATCTTCGGCACCCCGGTCAAGGTCGTCGAGATGGAGTCCGAGGCAGGTGCAGCCGGTACCGTTCACGGTTCGCTGGGTGCCGGTGCTCTGACCACCACCTACACGGCTTCTCAGGGTCTGCTCCTGATGATTCCGAACATGTACAAGATCGCGGGCGAGCAGCTCCCGGGCGTCTTCCACGTCTCCGCGCGTTGCGTCGCTTCCCACGCCCTGAACATCTTTGGCGATCACTCCGACGTCATGGCTTGTCGTCAGACCGGCTTCGCCATGCTCGCCGAGGGCAACGTCCAGGAGGTCATGGACCTCTCGCCGGTGGCTCACCTTGCCGCCATCGAGGGCAAGACCCCGTTCCTTAACTTCTTCGACGGCTTCCGCACCAGCCACGAGATCCAGAAGGTCGCCATGTGGGACTACAAGGATCTGGCCGAGATGTGCGACATGGACGCCGTCCAGGCTTTCCGCGATCACGCGCTCAACCCTGAGCACCCGCACACCCGCGGTAGCCACGAGAACGGCGATATCTTCTTCCAGAACCGTGAGGCCTGCAACAAGGTCTACGACGAGCTTCCCGCCGTCGTCGAGGGCTACATGAAGAAGATCAACGAGAAGCTCGGCACCGATTACGGCCTGTTCAACTACTACGGCGCTCCCGATGCCGATCGCGTCGTCGTGTGCATGGGCTCCTTCTGCGACGTGCTTGAGGAAGTCATCGACTACCTCAACGCTCACGGCGAGAAGGTCGGCCTGGTCAAGGTTCGTCTGTTCCGTCCGTTCTCCATCAAGCACTTCGTCGACGTTCTCCCCGAGACCGTCCAGAAGATCGCCGTCATGGACCGTACCAAGGAGCCGGGTTCCATCGGCGAGCCGCTCTACCAGGACGTCGTCTCCGCTCTCTACGAGGCCGGCAAGACGGGTATCAAGGTCGTCGGCGGCCGTTACGGTCTGGGCAGCAAGGACACGCCTCCCGCGTCCGCGTTCGCTGTCTTCGAGGAGCTCAAGAAGGACGAGCCCAAGCGCGAGTTCACCATCGGCATTGTCGACGACGTGACCAACCTGAGCCTGCCCGAGGCCGAGGATGCGCCCAACACCGCAGCCCCCGGCACCATCGAGTGCAAGTTCTGGGGTCTGGGTGGCGACGGTACCGTCGGCGCCAACAAGAACTCGATCAAGATCATCGGCGATCACACCGACAAGTACGTTCAGGCCTACTTCCAGTACGACTCCAAGAAGACCGGCGGCGTCACCGTTTCGCACCTGCGCTTTGGTGATTCCCCGATCCGTTCGCCGTACTACGTGACCAAGGCCGACTTTGTCGCCTGCCACAACCCCAGCTACATCGTCAAGGGCTTCAAGATGGTCCGCGACGTCAAGCCGGGTGGCACCTTCCTGGTCAACTGCCAGTGGAGCGACGAGGAGTTCGCCGAGCACATGCCCGCCGTGGCCAAGCGCTACATCGCGAACAACAACGTCAACGTCTACCTGATCGACGCTATCGACCTGGCCGCCAAGGTCGGCATGGGCAAGCGCACCAACACGGTGCTCCAGTCCGCCTTCTTCGCGCTGGCCAAGGTCTTGCCCGCCGAGGACGCTCTGCAGTACATGAAGGACGCGGCCACCAAGTCCTACATGAAGAAGGGCCAGGCCATCGTCGACGCCAACCACAAGGCCATCGATGCCGGCGCTACCGCCTTCCGTAAGTTCGAGGTTCCGGCCGACTGGGCAACTGCCGGGGATGCCGCTCCCGTCGAGCTCTCCGAGGAGACCAAGTCCGCTATCGCCCAGCAGGTCAAGAACCTGCTCGAGCCCATCGATCGCATGGATGGCGACAGCCTGCCCGTTTCCGCCTTCGTCGGTTGCGCCGACGGCCAGTTTGAGCTGGGCGCCTCCGCATACGAGAAGCGCGGCGTCGCCGTGGTCGTTCCCCATTGGGACGAGACCAAGTGCATCCAGTGCAACCAGTGCGCCTACGTGTGCCCGCATGCCACCATCCGTCCGTTCGCGATGACCGAGGACGAGGCTGCCGCCGCGCCCGAGGCTACCCGCACGCTCGACGCCATGGGCCCCAAGGCCAAGGGCATGAAGTTCACCATGGCCGTGTCCCCGCTCGACTGCATGGGTTGCACCAACTGCGTCAAGGTTTGCCCCAAGGGCGCCCTCGAGATGGTTCCCACCGAGCAGGAGATGGACCAGCAGCCCGTTTGGGACTACATGGTCGAGAACGTCTCCGAGAAGAAGGAGCTCATCGCGGCCAACGTCAAGGGCAGCCAGTTTAAGCAGCCCTACCTGGAGTTCTCCGGCTCCTGCGCCGGCTGCGCCGAGACCGCCTATGCACGTCTGGTGACCCAGGTCGCCGGCGACCGCATGTTCATTTCCAACGCCACCGGCTGCTCCTCCATTTGGGGCAACCCCGCTGCCACCGCTCCTTACTGCAAGGACAAGGACGGTCACGGCCCGGCGTGGAACAACTCCCTGTTCGAGGACAATGCCGAGCACGGTCTGGGCATGGCCGTTGGCTACGAGGCCGTTCAGAAGAAGCTGATCGCTGCTACGCAGGAGATCATCGCCGCTGACGGTCCGTCCGACGAGCTCAAGGCCGCCGGTCAGGCTTGGATCGACTCCGTCAACGACGCCGAGGCCTCTAAGACCGCTGCCGCCGCCTACGTTGCCGAGCTCGAGAAGTGCGGCTGCGACGCCTCCAAGGCGATCCTCGCCGACAAGGCTTACCTCACCAAGAAGTCCTTCTGGATCTTCGGCGGCGACGGTTGGGCCTACGACATCGGCTTCGGTGGCCTGGACCACGTCCTGGCTTCCGGCCACAACGTCAACGTCTTCGTCTTCGACACCGAGGTCTACTCCAACACCGGCGGTCAGGCCTCCAAGGCCTCGAACCTGGGCCAGGTCGCTCAGTTCGCCGCTGCCGGTAAGGTGACCAAGAAGAAGTCCCTGGCCGAGATCGCTATGAGCTATGGCTACGTCTACGTGGCGCAGGTCGCCATGGGCGCCAACCCGGCTCAGACCCTCAAGGCCATCCATGAGGCCGAGGCCTACGACGGCCCGTCCCTCATCATCGGCTACAGCCCCTGCGAGATGCACTCCATCAAGAAGGGCGGCATGCAGAACTGCCAGGCCGAGATGAAGAAGGCTGTCGAGTGCGGTTACTGGAACCTCTTCCGCTTCAACCCCGAGGCTGCTGCCGGTAAGAAGTTCTCGCTCGATTCCAAGGAGCCCGCGGGCGGCTATCAGGAGTTCCTGATGAACGAGGCCCGTTACGCTTCGCTGACGCGTTCCTTCCCCGAGCGCGCCGAGGAGCTCTTCAAGGAGAACGAGCAGGCCGCTATGGACCGCTACGCTCACCTGCTGAAGCTCAAGACGGTGTACAACGAGGCCTAGGTCTCCCACCGCAGGATCTGAGGGCTGACCTTCGCGGACGCCCTCGGACATGAAAGAACCCCCGCTGCGCACTACGTGCGGCGGGGGTTCTTTCGTCCTGCGGAGTGTCCGCGAAGGTCAGCCCTCAGATCCTGCTACGACTACGTCCTCGGATTGTGTGGGCGGATGAAGGACGTAGCTGGCCGGGTATTCCGTCCCTTTCGCTGTTTCGCGGCTTTGCCGCGAAACCTCGCGCCACTTTGGGGATGGATGGGGGCGTGGTTGTTGCCGCCTTTTCGGAGCGCTTCTTTATTCCTTTTGCTGGATGAAAAGCCCCTTGTTTTTGCAGGGGTGCATACTCGACTTATAAGTGCATAGAATCTCGTATAGCGCGAGTAAGATATTGCGCTGTCCGTTTTGTGTTTAGCAGAGATGTAGTTTGCATAATCCGACATAATCCTCGCTTCATTTAAATAAAGTCGCACGTAAATTACGTAGATATGTCTGAGCTGGAGTTCTGTACGCTGAGCGGACAAAAACGACCGTTCACCGTTCCGCTATTTTCAAAATGAATAAAATGAGCGATAAAGAGAATATAAACCTTAATAAACTCGCGTATCGCACGGACGCGGGTTATTAATGGGTTGTAGGCCTTTTACAGAAAGGATTCCAGCAATGTCTAAGCCTCTTGGCAAGCCCGATCGTATTGTCGTCGCCCTTGGCGGCAACGCCCTCGGCAACAACCCCGTCGAGCAGATCGAGGCCGTGAGCAACACCGCCCACGCTCTCCTCGGTCTCATCGAGCAGGGCAATGAGATCATCATCACCCACGGCAACGGCCCGCAGGTCGGCATGATCCAGAACGCCTTCGCCGCTGCCCACGATGCCATCGGTACCCCCGAGATGCCGCTGCCCGAGTGCGGCGCCATGTCCCAGGGCTACATTGGTTATCACCTGCAGCAGGGCATCGGCCGCGAGATGCACAAGCGCTATAAGCGTTGGCACGCCGCCACCGTCGTCACCCAGATCGAGTGCGATCCCGACGATCCCGCGTTCAAGAACCCGACCAAGCCGATCGGCCCCTTCTACACCGAGGAGCAGGCCAAGGAGTTCATGGCCGAGGATCCCTCCAAGGTCTTCGTCGAGGATTCCGGCCGCGGCTGGCGTCGCGTCGTCGCCTCCCCCGATCCCAAGAAGATCGTCGAGGCTGACTCCATCCTTAACCTGCTCGACAACGAGTTCATCGTCATCGCCTGCGGTGGCGGCGGCATCCCCGTCGTCCGCGACTACGAGAACAAGGGCTGCTACAAGGGCGTTCCCGCCGTCATCGACAAGGACCTGGGCGGCGAGCTGCTGGCCGAGGACTGCGACGCCGACGTTCTGTTCCTGCTGACCGCCGTTGAGCATGTCGCCATCAACTTTGGCAAGCCCAACCAGGAGGAGCTCGAGGACCTCACCGCCGACGAGGCCGAGCGCCTGGCCGACGAGGGCCAGTTCGGCAAGGGTTCCATGGAGCCCAAGGTCCGCGCTGCCATCAAGTTCGCCCGTTCCCGCAAGGGCCGCACCTGCATCATCGGCGCTCTGGACAAGGCCGCCGAGACCATGGCTGGCCTCTCCGGTACCCGCATCCACGAGTAGTCTCTACTCTGTTGCCTCTCTCGTGGGCGCCAGGCAAAGCGCCCACAAACTAGCCTCTCTTCATGAGCCCCGCAGTCCGCTCCGACTGCGGGGCTTTTGCTATTCACCTAGTCATTGGGGACGTTCTTAAATGACTAGTCAAACAAGAGCGTCCCCAATGACCACTCATTTAAGTCTGTCCCCAATGACTAGTAGTAGGCCCACATGGCTTCGACTTCGTTGAGGACCTCTACGACGCCCCAGCGGCGGGCGCTGCGGCTGGCCGAGTTGGGGTCGTAGACGCCAATCTGGTTGGCGTCGTCGATGCCGTAGAGCACGATGTAGTGGCCTACGTTGGTAAACGTACCGGGGCGCACTGCGGCGATGACGGGCGCACCCGAGCGAAGTGCTTGGGTAATCGATTCGCGATCGTTATAGAGCTGTGTTCCGTTGAGCCCCAGCTGCCACGCACCGCCTGTCATAAACGACCACTCGGTGGCACCGGTGGGGGCGTAGTTGCCGGCTTCGGCCAGTGCGCATATATCGACCGGCGTCTTATCGGTGTGGCCGGTCTTAAAGATATAGACCATGGTGAGGCAAGTGGGACCGCAAGCGTTTTCGCGAATAGTGCCGCCGGCATAGGGCAGCTCCGACCATGCGGGGTCAATTTGGTAGATGTGGGGCATGGCGCCGGCCTGCCATTGCGAGCGTGGGGTCGAGAACGCAAAGGAGTAACCGGGCGCGACGGGAGCTTTAAGCAGCTTGTCTTCGGCAGTGGGCTCAAGACCGGCTGATCCGTGGGAGATACAGGATCCCAAAAACACAAAGACGAGGCAGGCGGCGATGGAGCAAAGCGTAAGGCGTAGGCGGCGGGCCGGAAGCGCGTGGCTTGTGGCGTGCGACGCAGGGTGAGGGGCGGAATTGCCGCGATCGCGTTGAGGTCGCGAAAAGGAGCGCTTGACGTAGTAGTCGGTCTTACGGCGATCGTAGCGACGTGGCTGCGATGTGTCGGTCTGGCGTTGGCGTGTGCTCGTACTCACGCGGTCTGACTGCTGCACGGTACGGCTTTGTTGCCGCGAAGAAGCCCCGGGCTGCTCTTGGGGGCGCTGCGGGTTGTCGTTGTCGGAGGTGCTTCTGGGCGTTGGTGTGGTGCGGCCGGCAAGGCGCACGCTTTGTGGCCGTTGGTCGCCGTCATTGTATCCGTATGCCATTCGAATCACCTTGCCTCATGTGTAACTTGTCTATCCTACATAAAAAGATGCACGACACATGGGCATGTGCGCCAAAAGCCTGACAAATGGTATGAACGTTGCCGCGCCGCGCGCCAAGCGCCACGGCAACAGGTATTCAAAAGCAGACAAGATGAAAGCGTCCAAGACGAATGACGTCTCCCGCCGTTCGTCCCAAAAACGGTGCCGCTCGTTTTGCAGTTCTGCCTTCGGTCGAGCTGCGAGCGGCGCTGCTGCGCCAAGGCCGTATCTTAAAGCCATGGAATAAAAGCGCGCGGCAAAACGGACCGCGCAAGGGGTGACGCCAAGGGCGTCAAACAGGAAAGGAGGGGAACAATGGCGGACAAGAACGCAGAAGTTGCAGTCGAGGATAACGGCGGCATGAAGAAAACGCTTTCGCTCTGGAACTTCTTCACCATCGGTTTCGGTGCCATCATCGGTACCGGTTGGGTTCTGCAGGTCGGCGACTGGATGGTCGTGGGCGGCGGTCCCGTTCCCGCTATGATCGCATTCCTCTTGGGTGCAATCTTCCTCGTGCCCGTCGGAGCTGTTTTCGGTGAGCTCACGGCTGCTATCCCCATCTCGGGCGGCATCGTCGAGTATGTCGATCGTAGCTTTGGCCGTACGCTGAGCTACATCACCGGATGGCTTTTGGCCCTGGGCAACGGCATCCTGTGCCCGTGGGAGGCCATCGCCATTTCGACCCTCGTGTCCGAGATGTTCGGCAGCCTGCCCGGCCTTGAGTGGCTGCGCGCCGTCAAGCTCTACACCATACTGGGGGCCGACGTCTACCTGTTCCCGACGCTGATCGCGCTCGGCTTTGCAGCCTACGTCATCTTCCTCAACTTCCGCGGTGCCAGCTCGGCTGCCAAGCTCCAGGCCTTCCTGACCAAGGCCCTGCTCTGCGGCATGCTGCTCGCCATGGGCGTCTCGCTGTTCACCGGCTCGCCGGACAATGCCATGCCCGTGTTCTCCCAGGTCACCGGCGCTGGCGGCGGCAAGGCCGCTACCGAGAGCTCCAGCCTGTTTGCCGGCATCGTGTCGGTCCTGGTTCTGACCCCGTTCTTCTACGCTGGCTTCGACACCATTCCTCAGCAGGCTGAGGAAGCAGCCGAGGGCCTCAACTGGAACAAGTTCGGCAAGATCATCTCCCTGGCCCTGCTGGCCGCCGGCGGCTTCTACATGGTCTGCATCTACTCGTTCGGCACCATCCTCGACTGGCATGAGTTTGTTAAGAGCCCGGTTCCCGCGCTTGCCTGCCTCAAGGGCATCAACATGCTTCTGTACCTGGCTATGCTCGTCATCGCCACGCTTGGACCCATGGGCCCGATGAACTCCTTCTACGGCGCCACGAGCCGCATCATGCTCGCCATGGGCCGCAAGGGCCAGCTGCCCGAGCAGTTCGCCGAGGTCGACCCCAAGTCCGGCGCTCCCAAGCTTGCCTGCGTCGTTCTGGGCGTCATCACCGTCGTCGGACCGTTTTTGGGCAAGAACATGCTCATCCCTCTGACCAACGTGTCGGCTCTCGCCTTCATCTTCTCCTGCGGCATGGTCGCCCTCGCTTGCCTGCGCATGCGCTTCACCGAGCCCGACCTGCCTCGTCCCTACGAGGTGCCCGGCGGCAAGTTTGGCATCGGCCTCGCTATCGCTGCCTGCGCCATCATCATCGGCCTGCTCGTGATTCCGTTCTCTCCCGCCTCCCTCAACATGGTGGAGTGGAGCATCGTGATCGGCTGGTTGGCTATTGGCCTGGCCCTCATGGCTTTCACCAATTCCCGCAAAAAGTAACGCCGAGCCGGGGCGGATCGGGTGCGCGGGACCCTCTCTTCCGTGCACCGAACCCGGCGCCACTTGGGTAGCTTTGTGAGGCCTTAACCCAACACGGCCTCGCCCACTATATGGATCCATAAGGAGGAACCATGTCCACTAAGTATGCAATCGTTGGCGGTAAGCTCATCGACGGTACCGGTGCCGAGCCGGTCGAGAACTCCCTCGTTCTCGTCGACGACAACGGCAAGATCGAGTACGCCGGTGCTATGCAGGACCTTCCCGAGGGCGTTGAGGTTATCGACGCCGCTGGCAAGACCGTCCTTCCCGGCCTGATCGACACCCATCTGCACTTCTCGGGCAACCTGACCGACGATGACACCGATTGGGTCATGCAGCCGCTCCTCGAGAAGCAGGCCGTCGCCGTCAAGCAGGCCTACGACTGCCTCACCCACGGCCTCACCACCGTCTGCGAGATCGGCCGCTTTGGTATCCAGATCCGTGACTGCATCGACAAGGGCGTCTTTAAGGGCCCGCGCGTTCTGGCCACCGGTCTGGGCTTCTGCCGTGTTGCCGGCCACGGCGACTCCCACCACTGCAGCCAGGAGCTCAACAAGGAATCGCACCCCTGGGGCGATCAGGTCGACGGTCCTTGGGATCTGCGCAAGGCCGTCCGCCGTCGCCTGCGTGAGAACCCCGATGCCATCAAGATCTGGGCAACCGGTGGTGGCATCTGGCGCTGGGACTCCGGTCGCGACCAGCACTATTGCTCCGAGGAGATCCAGGCCGTGGTCGAAGAGGCAAAGATGGTCGGCATCCCCGTGTGGAGCCACTGCTACAACAACCACGCCGCTGCCTACGATTCCGTTCGCTTTGGCTGCGAGCAGCTGATTCACGGCTTCGATATCGATGAGCGCACCATGGACCTCATGGCCGAGCAGGGCACCTTCTTCACTCCGACGATCGCCTTCCTGCCCACCTGGTACGCCACCTATCCGCCCGTCTACGTTCCCGAGCTGCACGACAAGTACGAGGGCACCCTGGTCGAGAAGGAGCTGCAGCGCAACTACGACTGCCTGCGCGAGGCCAAGAAGCGCGGCGTCGTCATGACGATCGGCTCCGACTCCTTCTCCTTCGTCACCCCGTACGGCACTTGCTCCATCGAGGAGATGTACGAGTTCGTCGACAAGATCGGCTTCACTCCGGTCGAGACCATCACCTGCGCCACCCTCAACGGTGCCAAGATGTGTCACATCGAGGACGAGACCGGTTCCATCGAGGCCGGCAAGTGCGCCGACCTGCTGGTCGTCAACGGTGACGTCGCCGCCGACATCCACGTGCTCAACACCGACAACATGGACGTCATCATGAAGGACGGCTGGATTGTCGAGGGCGGCACCTTCGGCGAGGCAAACAAGTACAGCGCCTAAGCTACCGTTCATCGATGGCTTGATGTAAAACACAGTATTTGATTGCATAATGCAATGGAGAGGGTCGCTTGCGGCCCTCTTTATTGCTATGGGGTGCGTCGGTAAGAAGGAGATGACGGTGGATCTCAATAGGCTGATTCTGGGCAAGAGCTACAACTCTACCAAGGTCTTTCGTACCGCTCAGCATGTGGTTCAAGCCATTTTGCTCGGTATTGTCGTTCCGCTGCTTATCCTGCTGCTCATCTGGGATCTAACCGATAATCCCAATCCCGTTCCGGCCGTTGTCGTCATTGCCGGCTTGGTCATGCTGTGCTTCTTCTTCTCGTACGTCTTTGTCGTTCCCGACGACCTCACATCGAGCGCAACCGACCGCACGCTCGCCATCGCTTCAAAAATATTCGCCTACACGTCGCGCGGCCTTACGCCCGAAGCTGCCCTAGGCGCCTCTAAGATCATCCTGTCCGAAACTATCGCCTCTGCCATCTGCTTTACCGACGGCAAGCAGGTGTTGGCAAGCTGGGGCGAGGACTCGGCAAAATGCCCCGCGGGCACCCCGGTGGTGCTGCGGACTACGCTCAACGTGATCAACAGCGGTGAGCAAAGCGTGTTCTCGCGCGATGCCTCGACCGAGACAGGTGGCTACTTTCCGCGCCTGCGCGCCGGTATTGTCGCACCGCTTACCGTGCGCGGGCATTGCGTGGGCACGCTCGAGCTGTATTATCCCCGTCTGAGCAGCATCGATATGCGCCAGACGGCGCTTGCCTCGGGCTTTGCCGACCTCATTTCCACGCAGCTTGCGAGCTTTGAGCTCGAGCGCCAGGACGAGCTTACGGCCCGCGTGGAGCTGCGCGCCTTGCAATCGCAGGTCGATCCTCATTTTCTGTTTAACACCATCAGCACCATCGTGTCGCTCGTACGTACCGAGCCGGACAAGGCCAGGTCGCTGCTGATCGACTTTTCCAATTACTACCGTCAGACGCTTTCTGATTCCGATACCCTCACAACGCTCGAGCACGAGGTGGAACAGGGCACTCGCTATATCAATCTTATGCAGGCCCGGTATGGCGACGGCCGTCTGCGCGTCTCGGTCGATATCGACTTTGAGGTGCGCGATTGCATGGTGCCGCCGTTTATCTTGCAGCCGTTGCTCGAAAACTGCATCAAGCACGCGCAGCGCGAGACCGAGCCGCTTTCTATTCATGTTAGGGCTTTCGAGACCGATGACGGTTTGGAGATCATCGTCGAGGACGATGGCATCGGTATGAGCGAAGAGGTCTGCGCGCATCTGTTTGAGCAGCATCGCCTGGAGGAGCCCGAGAGCATTACCGCCGACGGCTCCATCAAACGAGGCTGCGGCTTGGCGCTCTTCAACGTGCTTCAGCGCATCCATTTCTTTTACGGAGAAGATTCCGGCATGCGCGTGAAGTCCCAGGAGGGCGTTGGCACGCAGGTCATCGTCGAGCTGAACGGCGAGCCGCATGAGCCGGCGCCGTTGACGGCGTAGCACGCGGTTGGATTGAGAGAAAAAGAGGGGAAGCACATATGTCCGAAGGCTGGAACATCTTGGTGGTTGATGACGAACCTCCCATTAGGGCCGAGCTACGCTATCTGTTGGAAAAGGATACGCGTGTGGGCCAGATTGCCGAGGCGGGCAATGTCACCGAAGCCGTGGAGTCGATTCTGTCGAACAAGCCCGACGTGCTATTTTTAGACATTACCATGCCCGGTCGCTCGGGAATTGAGCTTGCCGAGACGCTGCAGAACCTAAAGACGCCGCCGGTGGTTGTGTTTGTGACGGCGTTTGCCGAGTATGCGGCCGATGCCTATAACCTCGATGCCGTCGATTATGTCGTCAAGCCGGTCGAGGACGCACGCCTGTCAAAGGCACTCGACAAGATCGAGGCAGCCTTGGGTGTCCGTCGTGTTATCCACGCTCCGCGCCAGCCTTTGCGTCTGACGGTGGACCGCGGGGGCAAAAAGGTGTTCATTCCCGCCGCAGACGTCTGCTACTTTGAGGCGCGTGCCGATTTTTGCAACGCCGTCTGCGCCGAGGGAACATACCTGATCAATGAGTCGATTTCCTCGCTCGAGCGGCGCCTGGCCCCCGAGGGCTTTATCCGTGTCCACCGCAGCTATCTGGTCAATTTGGAGGACGTGCACAATGTCGAGATCGGTTCCACGGGTCTTATGGAGCTCAGGCTCGATCGCGTAACCTCGACGGTGCCCGTGTCCCGCCGTCGCGCTGCCGAGGTTAAAGCACACTTGGGGCTTGCGTAGACGGTCTGCGTGCCGTCGTTTACCATCGCAGGTTTGGCATGGGCGCGCGGTGGGCATAATGGGTGGCATCGAATGAAATCGAAAGGATCATTATGCCCGCGCTTATCACCCATCATCTGTTTGGCGAGGAAAGCATCGACCGTCTTCCGCAGGGCGTCATCACGTCCGATGAAGAGCGCATTGCCTTTATCTTGGGCAACCAAGGCCCCGACCCGTTTTTCTTTCACATTCTGACACCGCGTGTTTCCGACTGCACGCTGCTGGCGCAGGTCATGCATCGGTCGCGCATGTCTCGCCAGTTCGCGTGCCTGCGCGACGGCGTGTCGCATCTGCTGCCGCGCGACGCCAGCTTGGGTCGCGCCTTTGCGCTGGGCCTGCTGTCTCATTACGTGCTCGACCGCAACGCCCATCCCTTTGTCTATGAGCAGCAGTTTGGCATCGTGGAGTCCGATTCAGAGCTTGAGGATTCGAGCAGTCAGGTTCATGCCGTGATCGAGAGCGACCTGGATGTACTGATGCTGCAGCTTAAACGCGCCGGCGCTACGGTCGACGATTACCCGCCGGCGGGCGAGATCGTCACCACCGATCGCATCAATCGCGTGGCCGGCGTGCTGATGAGCTATGTTGCCGGACGCGTGTACGGCATTGACATTCCGGCGGGGGAGTACGGTGCTGCCGTTGCCAATATGCAGCGACTTTACCGCGCGATTGAGCCGGCCGGCTCCGCAAAGACGCGCGCGATCTCGCTGGTTGAGGGCTTGGTGCACGACTACTCGCTGCTCGACGGCCTTGCCCATCGCGTGACGACGGAGTTGCCCGAGCGCACCGGCAACCTGGGCCATCTGACATGGAAGAATCCCTTTACCGACGAGGTCTCGAACGAGAGTTTCCCCGAGGTCTTTGATCGCGCGCTGGTCGATTACGAGTGCACGGTCGCACGTTTTATCGAGACCGGTGACATGGATGCCGTGACCGGTCACGTCAACTACAGCGGTCGCGTGCTCGAAGCCGATGAGGAGTTCGACCGCGAGGAATAGGGCCCGTGCGTGCCCCTTTGCCGAATCCTTACCGGCGGTTCTGGACAATTGGGGTACGATGAACTAACTGCATATCGGGCGAATACGAAGGGTCCCTGTCCATGAAATACACCAAGCTCGAGCGTAACTGGGTTATGTATGATGTGGGCAATTCGGCCCTTGTGCTGCTCAATACCTCGGTGGTGCCCATTTACTTTAACGCCATCAATACCGGCGCTTCCTCGGCCGACCTGGTGGTCGCCTGGGGCAATGCGCAGACGATCGCCTCGCTGGTCATCGCCATGCTCATGCCCATTCTGGGCGCGCTTGCCGACTACGCCGGCAACAAGATCAAGTTCTTCTTGGGCTTCTTCCTCACGGGCCTGGTGCTTTGCCTGGCGCAGGCTATCCCAATGTCCGCCATGGCATTTTTGACCGTGTACGTGCTGTGCACCATCGGCCTTAACTCTTCTATGACGTTCTACGACGCCATGCTGCCCGACATTACCACCGACGAGCGCATGGACGCCGTGTCCAGCTCGGGCTATGCCTGGGGCTATATCGGTTCCACCGTGCCGTTCGTCATCTGCCTGGCGCTCATCATGGGTGGCCCCGCTCTTGGCGTCCCCACCATGCTGGCAACGCGTCTGTCGTTTATCATCACTGGCGCCTGGTGGCTCATCTTTACTCTGCCGCTCATTCGCACCTATAAGCAAAAGTACGGTCGCGAGCGCGGTCCCGAGGACACCATCGGCCACATCGTGGGCGGTGTGTTCTCCGAGGTCGGACACACCATGCGCGAGATCGCCCACAACAAGACCGTGCTGGTCTACATGGTCGCGTTCTTCTTCTACATCGACGGCGTGCACACGGTCATTTCCATGGCAACCAGCTACGGCTCGGCTTTGGGCATCGATTCGACGCAGTTGGTGCTGGCGCTGCTCGTTACGCAGTTTGTTGCTTTTCCGTCTGCCATCATCTACGGCAAGCTCGCCGGACGCGTGGGCACGCTCAACATGATCCTGGTGGCGGTCGCCGCCTACATGGGCATTGTGCTGTTCGCCGCGTTCTTCCTAAAGACCGCCTTTGAGTTTTGGGTGCTTGCCATTATGGTCGGCCTGTTCCAGGGCGGCGTGCAGGCGCTCAGCCGTAGCTACTTTGGCCGCATTATCCCCAAGGAAAAGTCCAACGAGTACTACGGCTTCTTTGACATCTTTGGTCGTTATGCAAGCGTTATGGGCACCTTCCTGGTGTCGATCGTCACCTCGCTGACCGGCAACCCGTCGCTGGGCGTCCTTTCCATTGGCGTGCTGCTGATCGTTGGCTTTATGCTGCTGGTCCGCCTGTCCCGCATGACTCGGGCGGCAGAGCATGCCGCATAGGAGCGAGCGGCTATTGTGCCTGTCCACGGTACTCTTTTGGGGTTATCCGCAATAAACATTGCGACTTGCGAGCAATGATTTGCCCAAGTGGGTATGATGGAATCAGCTAGGTCGCGGGGCGTCGCCTGTGTTTGGCGGCGTCCCGTTTTTGTGTTGCAGGGAGGGTAAGGCATGAACGCCACGGTCGTGATTCCAACGTATTGGGCGGGCGATGACGCTTGCGCAAACGCCCCTGGCACCTATGACCATTCGACGCGACTCAACGCCGACAATCCCGAACTCGACCGCTGCCTGGCCTCGCTTGAGCAGGTACGTGACATCCCGCGCATCATCCTTTTGGTGGTCTGTCCCGTTTCTGCCACAGCCGATGTGTCGCCGCGCGTGCACGAGATTGTCGACGCGCATCCCACGCTCAAGGTCACCGTTGTCACCAACACCCAGGCCTCGCGCATCGCAGACCGGGTTGCTCAGATCGCGCCCAAGGGTTCGGGCGAGTGCGTGAGCCTGCGAGGCTACGGTGCCATCCGCAACATGGGGCTAGCCTGCGCCGCTGTGCTGGGGCATGACGCGGTTATCTTTTTGGATGACGATGAGACTGTCATCGACGCCGACTTTATGAAGCGCGCGACCTATGCGTTGGGGCAGCAGACGCGTCAGGGCTTGCCGATCTTGGTCAAGAGCGGTTATTTCTACGATCGCGACGGCTCGCCGCTGGCTCCCACGGACAAGGCGGGCATCTGCCATCGTTGGTGGACCAAGCGCATCGAGTTCAACCGTTGGATGAAAAAGGCGCTCTCGGGCACCCGCATCTCGCGCTCCAACTACGTGTGCGGCGGCCTAATGGCCCTGCACGCCCGCGCCTTTACGCGTGTGGCCTTTGACCCGTTTATCACCCGCGGCGAGGACTTGGATTACCTCTTTAACATGCGCATGTTTGGCTACGACGTGTGGTTCGATAACGAGTGGGCCGTGCGCCATCTGCCTCCGGAGTCCGAAAAGCGCTCACCGCGCTTTATGCAGGATGTATACCGTTGGTACTACGAACGGGCCAAGTTGACATTCGCCGCGCATCAAAAGGAGCTCATTCCCGTTACGGCGGCATCGCTCATGCCCTACCCGGGCCCGTGGATTTCGCGCGAGCTCGACGACCGCGTGCGCAAGACCGCTATGGTCCGCAGCGTGTTTACCCGCGAGCATGAGGGCTACCTGCGCATCTGGCGCCATGGTATCGACGAGGCAAAGGCCTATGCGCGCCAAAACGCTGCAAGCTACCTGCGTTTCCAGAGCTTTTGGCCCAAGATCATGGACGGGCTTTGGCGTGACGCACAACTGATCAGTATCCTGGAGGGGGCCGAATGATCGACCGCCGCGCCCAGCGCGATAGTTCAATATCAATCTTTCGCATCATTGCCGTTGCCTGCGCCATTTGCGTGCTGGTGTACTTTATTTTTGCCTTGGTGACCGGTATCGAGCCGATCGCCACGGTGATTGCCTGCGCGCTGCTGTGCATCTTTCTGTGCATCTTTATCTTTTTGACGCTCAATCCCGATTCGGTGCGCTCCCAGTACACCGAGGAGACGCTCTCGGTGGCCTCGGCCATGCTCGAGGACATTAAGGGCGGTCTGACGCAGGAGTCGGCGCGTTTGGTGTGCCGGCGCATTTTGCCCGAGACGCGCGCCATGACGGTGGCCATCACCGACGAGGACAACGTGCTTGCCTGCGCGGGCGAGTTTGAGGAAAAACTGCTGCCCGATACTCCCATCCACACGCTTGCCACACGCTACGTTATCGAACATGGCATCGTGCAGTCGTTCAACCGTATGGTGGATGTCGTGGGCTCGGACGGCTCGCACAACCAAGTCCCCGCCGGCATTATCGCCCCCATCAAGGTGGGCGATCGTACCGTCGGCACGCTCAAGTTCTACTACAAGACCCCGCGCGCCGTCGACCGTACCCAGTACGCGCTTGCCTCGGGCTTTGCCGAGATCTTGTCCACGCAGCTCGCCATCCACGAGCTCGAGGTGCAAAAGGAACTCACAGCGCGCGCCGAGGTGCGTGCGCTGCAGGCGCAGATTAACCCGCACTTCCTGTTCAACACGCTGAACACCATTGCATCGTTTACGCGCACCGACCCGCTGCGGGCCCGCGAACTGCTTCGTGAGTTCTCATCGTTCTATCGTGCCACGCTCGACAACTCGGGATCGCTTATTCCGGTCTCGCGCGAGGTTGCACAGACCAAGCGCTACCTTACCTTTGAGAAGGCCCGCTTTGGCGAGGACCGCGTGCTTGCGACGTTCGATGTGTCCGAGGACGTGGAAGATACGCTGGTGCCGGCGTTCGTGATCCAGCCGATTGTCGAGAACGCCGTACGTCATGGTATGGGCGATGACGACGCCCTGAGGATCGACGTGACCGTTCACCAAGACGGCGAGGATGCAATCTTGATTACCGTGGCCGATAATGGCGTGGGCATGGATGAGGGTACCGCCGCCAGACTGTTTGACGAGCGCTCTGCCCGTCCCGACGCCAGCTCTCCCCAGGGTGGCGGCGCCGGTGTGGCCATGCACAATATTTCGGAGCGCATCCATCGCTTTTATGGGCCGCACTCCTATACGCGTGTCGAATCGGCGCCGGGCAAGGGCACCAAAGTGCTCCTTCATCTTGATTTGTCAGAGAGCATCTTTGACATTCAAGAGTAAAATAAAGGGTTACGGGCTCAACGTCATGCGACGGATGCCCGGCGTAGTTAGTTGAGTTAGTTGACGAAAGGTTTTATCCCTATGCTGCGTGCGATGATTGTGGATGATGAGGCGCCGGCTCGCTCGGAGCTTCGCTTCCTGCTCGAGCAAACGGGCAAGATCGGCACGATCACGGAGGCGTCGAGCGTCCGCTCCGCCATCGAGATGCTTATGGAAAGTCGCGTGGATGTCGTGTTTCTCGATATCTCGATGCCCGGTGCCTCGGGCCTGCAACTTGCCGAGGCGCTGCATAAGCTCAAAAATCCGCCAGCGATCGTGTTTGTGACTGCGTATAGTGACCATGCGGTCGAGGCATTCGACGTGGATGCCGTCGATTATCTGATGAAGCCGGTCGAGGAAGCTCGCTTGGATCGCGCGATCGAGAAGGTCATGCAACGCGCCAAGCCGGTTACGGACAGCAAGGTGACCATCGAGCGTATCCCGGTGGAAAAGGGCGGCCGCAAGGTGCTCATTCCCGTGGACGACATTCGCTTTATCATGGCCAAGGACGATTACTCCTGCATCTATACCGTCGATGATCGCTTTTTGTCGACGACCTCGCTGGCGCAGTTTGAGGCCAAGCTCTGCGACTTTGGCTTCTTCCGTGTTCACCGCCGCTATATCGTCAACTTGGCGTGCGTTACGGACGTCGAGACGGTGCCCTCGGGCGCCATCCAGCTGGGCATTACGAGCGTCGACGAACGCGTGCCGGTTTCGCGCCGCCGCGTCGTGCCGCTCAAGAAGGCTCTGAGTCTCTAGCACACTGGCCCCGCAGCCCTGTAGACCCATCGTCTGCGGAGCCGTGGGGCTTTTTTGTATGTATCTGCCGAATCGTTTTTTGCGGAAGGGATCCCATGAACAGCGCAAGCGCCAAGCGCATCGACATCATCTCGGACACCCACGGCTATTTATCGCCTGCGCTCTTGGATGAGCTTGAGGGCGCAGACCTGATCATCCACGCCGGCGATCTCACGTCAGAGATGGACTACGAGCACCTATGCACCATCGCCCCCGTGCGGGCCGTACTGGGCAACAACGATTACTACCGCGACTACGGTCCCGATGTAGACCGTCTTGCGCTCTTTACCTACGAAGGCCTCAAATTCGCCGTAGCCCACTACCGCGAAGACCTTCCGGTGGGATCCGTAGACGTAGCCATCAATGGTCACACCCACGTAACCAAAGAAGCCCAAGTGGGCCGTTGTTTAGTCCTCAACCCGGGCAGCGCTAGCTACCCCAGAGGCACCCGAGGCCCCACCATGGCCAGAATGCTAGTAAAAGACGGCAAGATCATAAGCACCAAATTTATTGATCTAGAGTAACCACAACAAAAACGGGGGATGCAAATGCGTCCCCCGTTTCCATTTGAGCCAAAGGCAGAGCTTCAACAAAAACAATCAGACCAACCCCGCCGAGGAGCACGCGGGCTAGCCGCGCAGCGGCGCACGCCCGCAAAACTGGTTGAATAATGTGACGGCAGGGAGGGCTTCCGGGGCTGAGGGCGGGGGTTAAGTTTGTCGCGAGTTCCGCACGCAAAGGAAAGCACTTAATGTGCTTTCCG